>Ga0075441_10001275_pt1 | contig 12208 bp, 10 predicted proteins | sample CoawatmetaG00DNA_FD_71582 | JGI IMG/M metagenome (GOLD analysis project Ga0075441, IMG submission 71582) | Marine microbial communities from the West Antarctic Peninsula - Coastal water metaG002-DNA | ecosystem: Environmental > Aquatic > Marine > Coastal | place: Atlantic Ocean: West Antarctic...
TTAGAAGTGAGTCAGACGGTTGTGTCTATTGAACCGCAAGATGCTGAAGCCCACAACAATTTAGCGGTTATATTGCAAGAACTTGGTAGGTCAAAAGAAGCTGAAACTAGCTATAAAAAAGCTATCGCTTTGAACCCAGATTATGCCAGCGCCCAAAATAATTTGGGCGTTATACTGCAAGATCTGCTGAGGTTTGAAGAAGCAAAGGTGAGCTTCAAAAAAGCCATAGCCTCGCAGCCAAATCATAGTGATGCCCATTATAATTTAGGTGTGACACTGCAAGAACTGAGTCTTTTCACTGACGCGCAAGTCAGTTTTAAACAAGCCATCCATTTGCGACCTGACTTTGCCCAGGCCCATAAAAGTTTGGGCGATGTCTTACAAGTCCTCGATAGACCAACAGAGGCAGAAGTGAGCTTTAAAAAAGCGATAGCGATTCAACCAGATTTTACTGATGCATTTATTAATTTAGGCTTAACGTTAAAAGAATTGGGCAGATTAGACGAGGCTGAAGCCAGTTTTAGACAGGTTACCGTGCTTAAACCTGACTCTTTTATGGCTTATATTAGCTTGGGTTCAACACTACAGAAAATGAACCGATTAGATGAGGCTGAGGTTGCCTTGAGACAAGCAATAAAGATTAAACCTGACGATACTGAATCTAACGCTAGTTTAGGATCACTGCTGCAGAAGTTAGGGCAGCATAGAGAAGGTCTTAAGTACTTAAGAATAGGCTGTGGCTCTATTGTGTTTGATATTAACAACGGTCTATCTATTCAATGAGGTGCATTGCATGCAACGAGTAACTTTACAAGAATCAGGTTTATCTCCTAACTTTATTGGCTCATGGACAATAGAACCTGCTTCCATATGTGATGACTTAATTTCTTATTTTGAATTAAATCAAGAAAAACAAATAAAGGGAGTCACTGCAGGTGGAATCAACTTAGATACTAAAAATAGTATAGATATTGGGATGATGCCAAATGAAATCAATTTGCCTGGTAATGAAGCTATTCAAATTTACTTTCAGAGCCTATTTTCTTGCTATAAAGACTATGCTTTACAGTGGCCTTTTTTGGATACCTTCGCTCAAAGTTTAGAAGTGGGTCCGTTTAATTTGCAGAGATATCAAAGTGGGCAACACTTTAATAAGATACATACGGAACGATCTAGTATAGACACACTGCATCGTGTGTTTGCATGGATGACCTACCTAAATGACGTTGATGTTGAAGATGGCGGCTCAACTTATTTCAGCCATTATGATTTGCAAGTGCAGCCCAAAAAAGGGCTGACTTTAATTTGGCCTGCAGAATGGACTCACGCGCATAAAGGTAATTTACTGCAAGCAAACTCTAAATATATTATTACTGGCTGGATGCATTTACCAAAGTAATTCCAAAGCAATAACGTCAAAAAGTGCGATCTAGCTAGGTTATTGAAACCCAGAAGCAAATATTCATTAGAATTTAACTTGACGCGTATTCTGCTCAAGTGCACAAAAAGGCTGGTTAAACATCATTTGTAAATGATGTTTAACCAGCGCTAGCGGTGTATAATGTAGCTCCCTTAAATCTCTAGATTGCTGATGAGTAATGGTAATACGATTTTAGGCTTTGCTTATGGGCAGTGGCTTAATTTTTACGTACAAAGCATTAACTGTAGATAACCTATTGATATGCACATCGTGCCTCTTGATCTTGCGATCGAGTCGGAACAAGTGTGACTGTGAACTCTAGAGACCGGACCATGCAGGCCAATACCCATAAATCAGCCTTCACAGACCAAGACTTTATGGCACACGCCATGACCTTGGCGATTAAAGCTGGGCAAATTGGTGAAGTGCCTGTGGGTGCTTTAGTGGTGTGTGATGGTCAGGTTATTGGTCAAGGCTACAATCAAACTATTAGCGCACACGACCCCTGTGCTCATGCTGAAATTATGGCATTGCGACAAGCGGCTCAAGCCATAGGTAATTACCGCCTTAGTAACTGCCAACTTTATGTGACATTGGAGCCCTGCACTATGTGTGTGGGGGCCATTATTCACGCCCGTATCCAGCGCCTTGTTTATGCTGCCACCGAACCTAAGGCAGGCGCTGTGGTGAGCCAGTTGCAGTTGCTTTCGCTGCCCCATTACAATCATAGTGTGCAGGTTGAATCAGGCCTTATGGCTGATGAATCCAGCGCTATGTTGAGCAATTTCTTTAAACAGCGACGTTTGCATCATAAGGCTAACAAAGCCGCTGTGGCCAGTACTCATCCCATTATAGATCAACCCAAAGATTCAGTTCTCTAGAGGCTTCTCATGTTAATTCTTCGCGGCGCACCCGCCTTGTCCGACTTCCGTAATCAGCGTTTACTTGCTATTTTGCAAGACGTGCTGCCTAGCGTTGAAGGTGTCTATGCAGAGTTTATGCATTTCGTCTTGGTAGACGGAGAGTTGACTGATGCAGATGCTAATAAGCTTGATAAAGTGCTGCGCTATGGCCCCAATGTGGCCGTACAGAGCCTCACTGACAATCTAGTATTGGTAATTCCCCGCTTAGGTACTATTTCACCCTGGTCTAGTAAGGCCACAGACATAGCCCACAATTGTGGCTTACAGCAAGTCAAACGTATTGAACGTGGTAGCGCTTTTTATCTGGCTACGGCTGAGCCTTTGTCGTCTCAAGATTATGCGCTGGCTGCAGCTGTGTTGCATGATCGTATGGTGGAGCAAACCTTAACGTCTCTAGATCAAGCGCAGGGTTTGTTTGTACAAACTCAACCCGCACCGTTAGAACGGGTTGATATTCTACAAGGTGGTCGAGAGGCATTAGTTAGGGCTAACATTAATTTAGGTATGGCTTTGGCTGATGATGAAATTGATTACCTTGTGGATGCGTTTGTAGAAATAGGCCGCAATCCTACGGATGTGGAACTGATGATGTTTGCCCAGGCTAACTCAGAGCATTGTCGTCATAAAATATTTAATGCCAGCTGGTCGATTGATGGTGAAGATCAAAATTTGTCTTTGTTTAGTATGATTAAGAACACCAACGAACTTAACGGAGCCGGTGTGTTGTCGGCCTACATAGACAATGCTTCAGTTATTAAGGGCCATAAAGCGGGCCGTTTCTTCCCCCAATCAGAAGATCAGCAATACGCCTACCATGAAGAAGATATTCATCTGTTGATGAAGGTCGAAACCCATAACCATCCTACAGCGATTGCTCCATTTGCTGGTGCAGCCACAGGTTCTGGTGGGGAAATACGTGACGAAGGTGCCACTGGCAAGGGCTCTAAGCCCAAAGCAGGTCTTACTGGCTATAGTGTGTCTAATTTGCGTATTCCGGGGTTCGAGCAAGCTTGGGAAGTGGATTATGGCAAGCCTGATCGTATTGTGTCTGCTTTAGACATTATGCTGGAAGGGCCTATCGGTGGTGCTTCGTTTAACAATGAATTTGGTCGCCCTGCGCTCAATGGTTACTTCCGTACCTACGAAGCCCAAGTGACAGGTATCAATGGCCCAGAAGTGCGTGGTTACCACAAGCCGATTATGATCGCAGGTGGCATGGGTAATATCCGTGCAGACCATGTTGAAAAAGGCCAAGTTGGCGTTGGTGATCAGTTGATTTGTTTGGGTGGCCCAGCCATGCAAATTGGTTTGGGTGGCGGTGCTGCGTCCTCTATGGATTCTGGGGCGAGTGCTGAAAGTTTAGACTTTGCTTCGGTGCAGCGCGACAACCCTGAGTTAGAGCGGCGCTGTCAGGAAGTCATCGACCGCTGTTGGCAAATGGGTGACCATAACCCTATTAGTTTTATCCATGATGTGGGTGCTGGCGGTTTATCCAATGCCTTTCCAGAATTGGTCAAGGATGGTGGCCGTGGTGGCGCTTTTCATATTCGCAACATCAACAATGACGAACCTGGCATGTCGCCTTTGGCGATCTGGTGTAACGAAGCCCAAGAACGTTATGTGCTAGCCGTCCCACCAGAAAACATGCAGACCTTTATCGCACTGTGTGAGCGCGAACGTTGCCCTTACGCAGTGGTGGGTGAAGCCACCGAAGAACATCACTTGTCCTTAAGTGATACCCAGTTTGACGAGCAGCCCGTTGATCTGCCCATGTCTGTGTTGTTTGGCAAGCCCCCCAAAATGCACCGAGATGTGCAGCGGCAAGACGTTGAATTACCAGCTTTGGATTTGTCTCACGTGGATTTGTCTGAAGCCGCAAAGCGCATATTAAGTTTGCCCACAGTCGCCAGCAAAGGCTTTTTGATTACCATCGGTGACCGCTCTATTACCGGTATGGTGGCGCGTGAACAAATGGTAGGTCCATGGCAAGTGCCTGTGGCCAACTGTGCGGTAACCACCACAGGTTTGGACTCCATTACGGGCGAAGCTATGGCTATGGGTGAGCGCACGCCACTGGCTTTAATTGATGGGCCCGCGTCGGGTCGCATGGCCATTGGCGAAGCCATTACCAACATGGCCTGTGCTCAAATTGAGCAGATAAGTGATATTCGGCTATCTGCCAACTGGATGTCGCCGGCGGGTTATGCGGGTGAAGATGCCAACCTATACGATACGGTTAAAACTGTGGGTATGGAATTGTGTCCAGCCCTTGGTATTTCTATTCCAGTGGGTAAAGACTCCATGTCTATGCGCACCGTATGGCGTGATGGCGACACGGATAAGAGCGTGACATCACCAGTGTCATTGGTGATCACTGGTTTTGCACCGGTGCTTGATGTGCGCAAAACACTAACGCCAGAACTGGTCAGTAATGCCGGTGAAACCTCACTCATATTAGTAGATCTTGGCAATGGGCAGAACCGCTTGGGTGGATCATGCTTAGCTCAGGTGTTTAGTCAGTTGGGGGACACCACCCCAGATCTAGATGATGCAGAAGACTTACTAGGTTTGTTTAGTGCCGTGCAAGGTCTCAATGATGATGGCTTATTGCTAGCCTACCATGATCGCTCCGATGGTGGTTTGTACACCACTTTAGTAGAAATGAGCTTAGCGGGGCACGTGGGCGTTGATATTGAATGTGCAGAAATGTTCAGTGATGCTGATGATTTGTTGGCTTGGCTCTTCAATGAAGAGCTGGGTGTGGTGTTGCAAGTGAAAACTAAGGACAGCGCCGAGGTGCTGCGTCAGCTGAGTTCATGTGGCTTAGCAGAACAAAGTCGAGTCATCGGTGGTGTTAACGCAGATGACCAAATTCGCTTCACTGTCGAAGGCACAGAAGTGTTGCTTGACTCAAGAACCCAAGTACACCGTCTTTGGGCCCAAACTAGCTACCGTTTGCAGGCTATGCGTGATAACGCCCACTGTGCTGAACAAGAATATGATGCATTACTGGATGCTAACAACCCAGGTCTTAACTCACTGCTCACTTTTGCTAGTGACGAAGATGTCGCGGCTGATTTAATCGCTACGGGTGAGCGGCCAAGGGTGGCTATATTGCGTGAACAAGGCGTCAACGGTCAGTTAGAAATGGCTGCAGCTTTTGTTAAGGCCGGTTTTGATTGTGTCGATGTCCACATGAGCGACATCCTCCAAGGGCGTCGTACCTTAAGTGAATTTAAAGGCTTGATTGCCTGTGGCGGTTTCTCTTACGGAGACGTCTTAGGCGCAGGTGAAGGTTGGGCTAAGTCCATTTTGTTTAACCCCCTAGCAAGGCAAGAATTTAGTGACTTCTTTCAGCGCGCAGATAGCTTTACTCTGGGTGTGTGCAATGGCTGCCAAATGTTGTCCAACTTACATGAACTCATCCCTGGTAGTGACCATTGGCCGCATTTTGTGCGTAATCAATCGGAACAGTTTGAAGGCCGAACAGCATTGGTTCAAGTGCAAGAAAACAACTCTATTATGTTACAGGGCATGGCGGGTTCACATATGCCCATTGCCATTGCTCATGGCGAAGGCCATGCCGAATTTTCCAGTGACGAACAGCGTCTAGCCTGTGAGCAGAAGGTGGCCCTTAGATTTGTTGATGGCTACGGCCAAGTCACTCAAAACTACCCAGCTAACCCCAATGGCTCAGTTAATGGCATTACTGGATTAACGGCTGCCAACGGCCGTGTAACCATTATGATGCCCCACCCAGAGCGGGTGTACCGTAGCTGCACTAACTCATGGGTAGACAGTGCTTGGGGAGAGGATGGCCCATGGATGAGAATGTTCCGTAATGCCCGTGTATGGGTGGGTTAAAGTGGTCCTTGAGTTTGCTGTGTGGCAAGTATGACGTGTTAATATTGAGTAATTATTATGGCATTACAATTCGAAATTATTCCGGTTACCCCGTTTCAGCAAAATTGCAGTCTCATCTGGTGTGAAGAGACCATGCAGGCGGCGTTGGTCGACCCAGGTGGAGAGTTACCTCGCTTGTTAGATCGAGTGTCGGCTCATGGTGTGGAGCTCACGCAGATTTTATTAACCCACGCGCATATCGATCATGCGGGGGCAGCAGGGCAGTTGTCTGAAGATAAACACTTGCCTATTATTGGCCCCCACGAAGGTGACCAATTCTGGATCGATGGTCTAGCCGACCAGAGCCGTATGTTTCAGTTTCCAGAGGCCAAAACCTTTGTGCCCACACGTTGGTTACATCAGGGTGATCAAGTCACTGTGGGTCATCAAACCTTAGATGTTTTGCATTGCCCAGGACACACTCCCGGTCATGTCGTGTTTCATCACCAAGACCAGGGTTTATTGTTTGTGGGCGATGTGTTGTTTCAAGGTTCCATAGGGCGCACAGATTTCCCTCAGGGCGACCATGACACCTTGATCGATGCCATCAAAAGTAAACTACTAGTGTTGCAAGATGCGGTGAGGTTTGTCCCAGGCCATGGGCCAATGTCCACCATAGGTGCAGAACGACGCACTAACCCTTACCTACAAGGGTAATCGAAGAGGTGCAGCATGAGCTGCCCTTGCATGTCAAAAATCAATATGGTGAAGTTGCATAAGGCCTTTTTTTCGGTCTGCAAAAAAACGCTTTAAGGTTTGGGTTACCGTGCCAAACGCCATCTCATCCCAAGGGATGTCTGCTTCGTCATAAAGTTCTACTTCTAAACTTTCTGGGCCAGATCCAAACTCGGCTACCGTCATTTCTGCAAGATAAAATATGTGCACTTGGTTACCTTTTGATAAGTTGCACACGCTAAACAAAGGCCCCAGTTTAGGCGTTGCGTAGGCCTCTTCGTAAGTTTCTCTAAGGGCTGCTTGCTCCGTGGTTTCGCCATTTTCCATGAACCCTGCAGGCAAAGTCCAAAACCCCAGGCGTGGCTCGATGGCACGTTTGCACAATAATACTTTGCCTTCAAAAACTGGGATGCTACCGGCTATAATGCGAGGGTTTTCATAGAAAATAAATTCACACGCATTACATACGTAGCGCTGGCGGTTGTCACCCTGCGGCACAATAAAACTCACTAGGGCACTGCAATGGCTGCAATATTTCATGATATGTCGAGTACCTCTCACTTTTATGGAGTGTTTATTGTAAGATAAACATCCCCCACTATAAACAAAGAATTGTAGATTCAGCTCAATGCATCAGTTTATTACCCAAAAATTATCTCAACATCAGCCTCGAACATTGACTGCAGAATTACAAACCCCAGCAGCGGTGCTGGTGGCGATCACAGACGATAAGCTTAATCCAGAGGTCATACTCACGCGTCGAGCACAGCACATGCCAACCCACAAAGGCCAGATTGCTTTTCCAGGTGGTAAGGCAGAGGTTTATGACTCAGACTTAGTAGCGACCGCCCTTAGAGAAGCTTATGAAGAAGTAGCGCTGAAACCAGAAGCCGTGGCAGTGGTTGGGCAGATGGGGCAGGTGTTATCAAGGCAAGGCTTTGTGGTCACACCTATTATTGGTGTAGTCCCTCCTGCTGTGATTAACCAGTTAATCCCTAATCTTGGCGAATTGGACCGCATCTTCACGGTGCCCCTGCGCTTCTTTATTGATACCAAGCCAGTAATGGATGCTTTACCAATAGCAGTAGGCGTTAAACAGGTGCCTAGTTTCTATTATGATGAGTATCGAATATGGGGTATGACCGCCTTTATTCTGGCTGAATTTGTTAATTTAGTTTACGATGCGCGTATTGATCTTTATAGCCACCCAGAGGATGCTTGACCGTGTCAGAAAAACCCATTGCTTCACCCTGCGTTAATGTCTGTTATCTGGATGATGACGACATTTGTCAGGGCTGCTACCGGTCTGGGGAAGAAATTACTGCTTGGATGAGATTAGATAACGAGGGTCGAAAACAAGTGCTAGCCAAGGTCCGAGAGCGTGAACTGGCCAGCCCATTTGTTACGATTGTGAAACTTTAATGCACTTCTTCTGCAGACGTCTCTACCCGACTTAAACGCACAGTTTTAATGAAGTTGCCCCTAATTTGTACTGTTTCTAAATGGTACTCACCCATTTTTAAACACACGTTAAACTGAGGGATTTCCTCTAGCCTTTCAGTGATTAAGCCGTTTAGAGTTTTGGGTCCATCAATGGGTAAGGTCCAAATAAGGGCTTTGTTAATGTCACGCACAGTCGTGGTGCCATCAATAAAAAACGAACCATCTTCTTGAGGATGGATGTCTTCGTTCTCATGGTCTTGCTCTTCGGCCATGTCGCCCACAATTTCTTCTAAAATATCTTCTAGGGTCGTCAAGCCTTGGATGTCACCATACTCATCTACCACTAAAGCCACCCAATATTTACGCTTTTGAAAGTTCAATAATTGGGTATTTAAAGGGGTGCTTTCTGGCACGAAATAAGGTTCTCTAGCCAGTGCTAAAAATTCTTCTTTAGAGGGGTTTTCAGCATACAAAAGGGGCAGTATTTGCCTAACATGGACGATACCCACTACATTATTAAGCTCTTCTTGATACAAAGGCAGACGCGTATGGGGGCTCTGGCTGATGGTATTCAAGATGGTGCTAATGTCGTCATTGATATCAATCCCCACAATTTCATTACGGGGAATCATAATGTCTTCTACCGTCACTGTGTCTAGATCCAAAATACTCAACAACATGGATTGGTTACGCAGTGGAATCAATGCGCCAGCTTCATGTACGATGGTGCGCAGTTCTTCAGAACTGAGGTGATCACTGACTTTAGCTGCAGCGTTAAAACCCAGCATGCGCAGCAAGCCATTACAGATGATGTTGACCACCCACACAAAGGGATACAATAGCTTAAGTAGCGGTGAAAGAATTAAAGACGCAGGAAAGGCCACTTGTTCAGGCTTGAGGGCAGCCACTGTTTTAGGAGTCACTTCTGCAAAAATAAGGATGACCAATGTCAGCATTGCAGTTGCAACGGCAACGCCCGCATCACCCATAAGCCGCAATGCAATCATGGTGGCGATAGCAGACGCTAATATATTGACAAAATTATTACCAATAAGGATCACGCCAATGAGCCTATCCGGCCGGTCCAGAAGTTTACTTGCCCGCATGGCACCACGATGTTTTTGTTTCACCAGGTGGCGCAGTCGATAAGGATTGAGGGACATCATGCCAGTTTCGGAGCTGGAGAAAAATGCCGACAATAAAATAAGCAATGCTAAGCTAGTAAATAAATAGCTTAAAGGAATGTCGCTCAAGGCGGGTGTAACCTCGTATCAGTTATGGCCGTCAATTCTTATGCCTGACGCCCTTCGTGTCAAGTGTTGAAATGTTATAACATAAATTCTAAAACCAATTTAGTGCCAAAAAAGGCAAAAACCAAATTGGCGAAGCCCCATAAGGTCCAGCGTATTGCAGTGCGGCCGCGCCAACCAAAACGGTAATGGCCCAAAATCAGTATAGTAAAAATAACCCATGCCACAAGGCTCAAAATAGTTTTATGCACCACATGTTGGGCCCATAAGTCGTCTAAAAACAAGAACCCAGTCAGCAACCCTATACTTAACAAAAGTTGCCCAGTGGCGAGCACTTCAAATAGAAGACTCTCCATGGTCTGCAAGGGTGGTAGGTTAGCCACCAAACGCGAGGATTGGTGGTTTTTCAAGTGACGATTTTGGTAAATGAGTAACACCGCCTGACAGGCTGCCACCGCAAATAAAGCATAACTTAAAATAGACGTGACAATGTGCACTAAAATGCCCGAGGTAAACTGTCGTCCCTCAAAGGTGGGTACGCTAAGGGTGTCAACAGCAATGGCAGCCGCAGTCACGGGCGCCGCAAAGATAAGCAAGCTAGCAACTGGGTTGCGCAAATTACTGATTAAAATAACCCCAATCACTGCCCATGCGGTGAGTGATAAGGTGGCCCCTAAATCTAACAGCAGGCCCGTTTGAGTAAATAGATGAAGGTATAAGTGAAAACCTTGCAGTACCCATGCCGACAAGCTCAGAAAATAGCCTGTTTTTGATGATTGTTTAGATGGGGCATTGTTTTGAGTCCAGGCGCTAAGTAAATAAAGCAGTATTGCGCTGAGACCAACTGTTAAAGAAATCATGGTGGTTGTTTTTGTGCCATTAGTAGCTCCATCATAGTCAAGCAAGGCGGCTGTGCCTAGACTTGATGTTAAAAAAGACTAAAACTAAGCGCCAAATAGGGTCAGCGAGGGTATACTATTACCCATTAATTGGTGTACCACAGAGATCGACATGTTTGATAATTTAACCGACCGCCTAGGCAAAACGTTACAACACATCCGTGGCCAAGCGCGCCTCACAGAAGATAATGTTAAAGGCACTCTGCGTGAAGTGCGCATGGCGCTATTAGAAGCCGACGTGGCCTTGCCGGTGGTTAAAGCCTTTATAGAGCAAGTTAAAGACCGGGCCGTAGGCACTGAGGTCAGTCGTAGCTTAAGCCCAGGCCAAGTGTTTGTGAAAATCGTCCAGCAAGAGCTGGAATCGATCATGGGTACCGCCAATGAAGACCTTGTTTTGGCCGTTCAGCCCCCCGCAGTAATTCTTATGGCAGGTCTGCAAGGCGCAGGTAAAACAACGTCGGCCGCCAAACTGGCTAAGTTTCTCATCGAGAAGAAGAATAAATCGGTTATGTTGGTAAGTGTAGACGTTTATCGTCCCGCAGCCATCAAGCAGTTAGAAACCCTTTCCGAGGAAGTGGGAGCTCACTTTTTCCCTAGTACCGTCATGGAAAAGCCTGTGGCGATTGCTGAAAAAGCCATTAGCCATGCACGGCAACAACATTACGACGTAGTGATTGTGGATACAGCAGGCCGTATGCAGGTTGATGTGGACATGATGGCTGAGATCAAGGCCCTACACGCCACCCTGGCGCCAGTAGAAACCTTGTTTGTAGTCGATGCCATGACTGGCCAAGATGCTGCCAACACAGCCCAAGCGTTCAATGAAACGCTGCCCTTAACAGGTGTTGTACTGAGTAAAACCGATGGTGATGCTCGTGGTGGTGCAGCACTTTCTGTACGCCACATCACCGGCAAACCGATTAAGTTCTTAGGTGTGGGTGAAAAGGTTGATGCCTTAGAGCCCTTCCATCCAGATCGGGTGGCATCACGCATCTTAGGCATGGGTGATGTACTGTCACTGATCGAAGAAGTGGAACAAAAAGTCGATAAGGTTAAGGCGGAGAAACTTGCCAAAAAGATCAAAAAAGGCAAAGGCTTTGATCTAGAAGATTTTCGTGACCAGCTGCAGCAAATGAAAAGTATGGGTGGAATGGCAGGATTACTGGATAAAATGCCAGGTATGGGCGGTATGGCCCAAGCCGCTTCGACTGCAGGCACAGAAAAGAACTTCGACCAAATGGAATGCATTATTAATTCCATGACCCCAAAAGAACGGGCGCTGCCCGACTCCCTTAATGGTTCTCGCAAGCGCCGCATTGCTTCTGGCTCGGGTACTCAGATTCAAGACATCAACCGTTTAATAAAGCAGCATAAACAAATGGCTAAGATGATGAAGAAGATGTCGGGTAAAGGGGGCATGCAAAAAATGATGCGTGGCTTACAGGGGCAAATGCCTGGTGGAATGCCTGGAGGTATAGGTGGTGCACCTGGAGCTGGAGGAATGCCTGGAGGAATGCCTGGTGGTCTGCCAGGATTAGGCGGTGGTTCGCCCTTTGGTAAGAAATAATGCCTCTAACGAAATCAATCAAAATAATTGAAACTTAAGGCTTTTATTTCCTAAAAGGTTAGGGTACCATACGCGCTCTCTGCGGAGAGGTGGGTGAGTGGCTTAAACCAGTTCCCTGCTAAGGAACC
>Ga0075441_10001276_pt1 | contig 12184 bp, 19 predicted proteins | sample CoawatmetaG00DNA_FD_71582 | JGI IMG/M metagenome (GOLD analysis project Ga0075441, IMG submission 71582) | Marine microbial communities from the West Antarctic Peninsula - Coastal water metaG002-DNA | ecosystem: Environmental > Aquatic > Marine > Coastal | place: Atlantic Ocean: West Antarctic...
ATATTTGAATACCTAGAGGACGCTGAAAAGATAAGCGACGCTCAATCTACGCAAGAGGAAGAGCAAATGGAAGAGAAGAGAGAGGTAGTAGTAGAAAAAATGGAAGAGATGCACGAGCAAGCTATAACACAAAACGAACAAACAAATACCAACACCACTTCTGAGCAACAAACTAAAACAGAGGGAGCTGCAGTTAAAAATGCAGGTTTAGGTTTTTGGGATTTTGAATAAAAGCATACTACTGAATTTGTATTTAGTTTATAAACCTTTGATGAGGTAATTTTTTCTCGGGCGTGTGAAAGGTTGAGAATACTCCCTTTTCCGCCCGACTTTTTATTATGAAAGAAAACGATTTACATATTGCTATTTGCGACTACATTAAACTTCAATATAAGGGAATTATATTTACTTCTGAAAATTCAGGGTTAAGAGTTTTTTGGAAGCAAGCCAAACAATTAAAACGGACTAGGAGTTGTGCTGGACTGCCTGATATTTGGATATTAGAGCCACGCAAAGGCTATCATGGATTACTATTAGAGATAAAGCGTGATGGAACTAAGATATATAAAAAGGACGGAGATATTAGACAGGACAATCACTTAAAAGAGCAAGAGGAAGTTCTGCATCAATTAAAACAAAAAGGATATATGGCAGAATTTGTAGTCGGCTTTGATAATGCTAAAGCAATCTTAGATTATTATTTAAGTTAATAATTATGTTAATAATTTATTTGTAATAATATCTATTCAACCAAAAAAATCGTACTTTTGCTGAAATTTATACCTTAATGAGTAAAACTAATTCTACCGCTTTAATTGAAGAACTATTAAAAACTATTGATAGAGTAGGCATAAAGTCCACTATTGAAAGCTTAAAAGAAACTCAAAACATTTTAGACGGAAATCAAATTCTACAAAAATATATACTAATAGAAACCTGTAAAGAATTTAATGTAGCTCAAAATACTTTATTGTCAGGTAGAAAAAACACACCTAACCGAACTAACGCAATAGGAGTAAGTTCTGTTTTATTAAAAAGATATTGTAAGATAACACAAAGTGAAATAGGATTAATTTTGCGCAAAGATGTTTCAAACATAAATAAGTATTTAAAGAAGTTCAATAATTTAGATAGTAAATTCAAAAGCGACATAGATATTCTTTTATCCATAGAAAGGATAGAGAGTATAGTTAATAATTTTAATAACAAATTAAACAATGGCTAAAAAAAGAGGCAGACCTAAAAAAGATAATATAGAAGAAGTGGAATCAGAAGTAGAAGAAACTACTACTGAGCCTACCAATGAGCAGATGACTGAAACTATAAAGGAAACAAAAGAAGAGGTTTCGGCAGAAGAGAATACCACTACAACAAGTGATAGTAATGTAGTAGGAGAGGGTACTTTTTCTGATTACAACCCTTTTGCTGAAAGTGTAGTAGAGAGAGATTATTCTACACCACAAGTAGCTAGCGGACTTGTAGAGGATATTAACGAGCCACAATTTATTCCTCCTAGCTATGAAGATATTGTTAATGGAAGTTCTGAATCAGAGGGAGAGCCAGAAGATACAGGAAGTCCTTTTGACAATCCTAACCCAGCATTTAATGAGTTAGAGAATAAAGATAAAAAGATAGCTTGTGAAAGTATGGTAGATACTTGTTTAGATGCTTACGAACAATTACATACATACGCTCAATTTGTAGTAAAGGTAGATGAAGAGGATTTATTGGAAAGACACCAAGCAGGAAAAATTGACCTACAAGAAATAATACCTGTTTCCGCAAATGGAGATACAATGACTATTTCTGAATTTATGCAGCAATATAATCAGCAAGGACAAGAGGCTTTGGCTTACGATAAAGAGTTTGGATATAAAGTCCGACCTGCAATGGTTAGAGTATTTATGAAAAAGGGTTGGGGTATGAGTGATGAGCAATACCTTATGTATATGTTTGGAAAAGATTTAGCAGTAAAAGGGGGTATTATGTTTCAGCTTAAAAAGACAATCAGCAATGCATTAGAAGAGTTAGAGAAAAATCATAAACGAAATAGTGGAGGAGGCGGAAGAGGAAGAGGAAGAGATGTACGAGAAGAGATGGACGAATTTGATGAAGATGATATAAATGAAGAGCCAACCCCACCAACAAACGCTCCCGCACCTCCTAGAGCTAGTATAATTATGGAAGAGGAAGAGATACCTTATGCGGAAGCAGTAAACGATACTCATACAATAGATATGCCTGAAAGAAAAAACCCTACTATCTTGCCAAAAGAAGTTAGAAAAGAAAGTGGACGACATAAAAATAAGAACAATGACTAAAGAGCAAATAAAAAAGAGAAACAAATATGCTCCGAAAATTCTTATTGGAGTTCCTACTTATGAGGGTAAGAACTATTGCTTAGCTGAATTTTTAGATAACATAAGTAATTTATCTTATCCAAAGGACAGGATAGAATTATTTTTTGCAGATAACTCTAAAGACAATACTAACGCTTTAATGCTAAATAAGAAATATAATATAAAATGTTTTTGGAAAGATTACAGCGATATGACCTTATTTGAAAAAATGGCTGATAGTCATAATCAAATAAAAAATTATTTTTTAGAAAGTGAAGCAGACTACTTGCTACATTTAGAAAGCGATGTATTTCCTCCTAAAGATGTTATTGAGCAATTACTATGGGCAAGGAAACCGATAGTGAACGCTATGTATCAGGTATTTGATGCTGCTCAAAGACAACCCTGCATAAAGCTAACGAATTATATGCATGAGTTTAGTCGTGTTTTTGTAAATAATAGAGATATTGGATTGTGTTATCATTGGTGGTTAGAGGGAAATGTGCAGCCAGTATTTATAGCAGGGATAGGGTGTTGTTTAATGAAAAGGAAAGTAATGAAAAACTTCGGATTTAGAAGTGATAAAACACTTAAAGAAAACTATCCGCCTGATAGTTATTTTGCAGAAGATTTAAGGGTTAAGGGAGTTCAGAACTATGTTCATACAGGAGTTCTTTGTTTTCATTGGAACAGAGAGGATTGGGGTAGGCATTTTGAATATATAGATTATCATAAAAGCGAATAAATTATAATTAATAAAAGAAAAAAAACATGAAAACACAATTTAACGACAAAGACAGGAGAACTAAAGCTGCAAAGCAAGCATCAAACGCTATATTACCTAGAAGAGATTTTGAAGCTATGATGACACACGATAAAACTTATTATAGTGCTATGGAGAGAGAGCTTGAATATAAACTTATAAAATTAGATATATTAAGTAAAATAGTAAAGCCTGTTGTAGAAAGTAAAGACAGAAAGAAAATTAAATCTAATATAAATAGTCTTTGTGAGTTTGCGGAGATACAAAGAGAGCTATACGACATTAAAGGTAAATTACTTTCTCAGGCTAAACTTGTTGAGGATAAACAAAATCATTATGATTATGTATTTTTACCTCAATATGAGAAAGAATTAAAAGAGAGTAACGAGAAATTTGCAGACACCTTAAAGAGAGCTAAAGAAATATCAACTATGTTAATGATTGTTGGAGAGGAATATAAAGATATAATAGAGAAGATTCTTTTTGAATTAGAGGTTTATGATTGCTTAGATAAAAAACAACAATCTAATGAAGAGTTTTTATTGAATTGCTATAAGCCTATGAAAAGGCTTATTGGAGCGTATGATAAGAGAGTAGATGAAATAGCAGAGAAGAAAAAATATGCATAAAATATCTGATTATAAAGAACGAATGAAAATTTGCAAACAATGCCCTAGCTATGAGCCTACATTAGCTAGATGTAGGGAGTGTGGTTGTTTTCTCGGATTGAAAGCTAGAATAAAATCTAGTGAGTGTCCATTAAAGAAGTGGAGAATATGGAAGTAATGTATATAACAATTTTTGGAACAGGAATTGCGGTAGGTATGTATATATCTAGTCAAATAGATAAAAGATTATGATTGATTATAAGTTTTTTACTGATTTTCAAAAAGAATTATATAATGAGCATGGATATATGTTAGATAAATTAAATAATACTACTGATTTTTGGCATTACAATTCTATAACAGGACAAAAAACCTATAAAGATATTTATGCTCATAATTATTATTTACAATATGCTAAAAAGTTTGAGAATAAAAGAATGAGTGCTCTTAAAGTTTTAGAGATAGGAGTTAATCATGGATATTCTCTTTTATTATGGGAAAGATACTTTCCTAACGCTCAGATATATGGAATAGATATTGACTTATCACACACTGCTAGAGGAAAGACACCAAAAGAATTACTGAAAGACAAAGAAAGAATACAACTTTTTGAATTTGACGCATGCGATAAGAAAAAGGTAGATGAGTTTGTGAAAGAAAACGGAGGGGACTTTGATATTATAATTGAGGACGGAAGTCATTTAGGACACCACCAAATTTTATCTACTCATTACTATATGCCTTTGCTAAAAAAAGATGGAATAATGGTAATTGAGGATATTGGTCTTTATTATGGAGTTAAGGAAGAGGACTATATGGGTGTAGATGCTATTGATTTAGGATATAATCATAACAATACAACGAAAGAGGAATATCAAAGAGAGAAAGCGTGGGGACAGCCTATATATGAGTGCTTTATGTTAAACTATAAAGATATACAAAAAGATGTATTTCACAGACTTAATGTTTTTACTTTGAATGAAAATGATATGGAATTATTAGACAATATAGATGTTGAATGGATAGACCCTGTTATCTCAACTACTTACCTAGAAGATATAGATTTACAATCAAATAACGGAGTAATGAGAGGTAGTGGTATTGCTAAAATGGCTTTTTTAACTTATAAAAAATAAATATGAAACTAGGAGTATCATACAATATATTTGACGGAGAGGAAATGCTACCATTTGCGTTAAAAAATTTAAGACCTTATGCAGACTTTATTGTTGTAATATATCAAACTACTTCTAATTATGGAAATAAAAATCCAAATTTATTACCTACTTTAGAGAAACTTAAAAAGGAGGGACTTATAGATAAACTTTTTTTATATGAGCCCGATATGAAATATAATAAAGATGGAGATGTAAGTTGGTCTAACGGAACTCTTAATGAAATAGAGAAAAGAGAAATAGGACTAAAAATTTGTAGAGCTAATGGGTGTGATACTTATATGACTTTAGATTGCGATGAACTTTACGACCATAAAGAATTTGAGTGGGCGATGATTGATTTTGAGCAGGGAGGATATGATACCTCATTTACAAATCTTTTAACTTACTACAAATTACCTACTATGGAATTAACTCCTTATGAAAAATGGTATCAACCTTTATTTTATAAAATCAAAAAAGACACAAAGTTTGAAATGCAACACGAATATCCTGTTCATATAGATAGGACGAAAATGGTAAAAGCAGGATATGCTAGAATATACACTCGTTCAGAAATACAACAATATCACTACGCTTATGTAAGACATAATTTAATAAGTAAGGTAAGTAATTCTTCTGCTCAATCAGATAAACAGAGCTCAAAAGAAGTTATTGAGAGATATGATAATTGGAAAACAATAGATGACGGAGCTTTGCTTATAGGAAAACAGGAGTGGAAATTAAAAGAGGTTGAAAATAAATTTAATATAAAATTATGAGAGAAGCACTATTAGGAGTTGCGGTGGGAAAAAAAGGTTGTGGTAAAACATTCACTACATTACAACTTATAGGACACTATATTAAAGGAGGTCTTAATGTAAAGCCAAGAAGAGCTTTAATAATTGATGTAAATGATGAGTTTGAAACTATAAAAGCTATTGCTCCAAGTGATGTAGCGTTATTTTCACACCACCCAAAGATAGAATGTAGAAGAATCAGACCTTATAATGATGACGGCAGTAAAATGACCTTAAATGAAGTTGCTGATTGCTTATGGAATGTATTAAAAGAGTATAGAGGGGGTTTATTATTAATTGAGGATATAAATAAATATGTTGGCGATTACCTAAGCCAAGATTTGGTTGGAGCTCTGTGCACCAATAGACATTCTGATTTAGATATTATATTACACTTTCAAAGTATCGGAAGAGTAGGGACTAAAATTTGGCAAAATATAAATTGGATAAGATTTCATAAGAACACCGATAGTGTTGATAGACATAAAAAGAAATTTGAGGACAAATGGGAAGCTTTTAAGATTTGTGAGATATTAGTTAATAAACAATACTTTGCAGGAAATAGATATATTTATTTGACTTATGATACTGATACGGAAAAAATAAAAGGTAATTATTCTCCAAAAATGATGAATGAAGCTATAGATGAATATATAGCTCTTAACTACTCTAAAAAAGTTAAACCATTATTAAACGCTAGAGATAATAAAGGAAAAAAGAAATATAAAGCAGCAGACGCTGGTAAAGCTGCTAAGGAACAGCTTAAAAAAATGTATCTATAAAGTTTTCAAATCTTTTTCATAACACAACTTCCTAACTTTCAATTACTTAAAACATTTTCATAACACTATATTTATGTGTCTTAGCATAAAAAGATTTGTATTTAAGTAAAAGAAGTGCGTATATTTGTTTCCGAATAAAATCCCCATTTTGTAATGGAGAAAAATTACTAACAAAAATTGTTGAGAAATGAACGCAAACATCAAAAATTTATTATGGACGACACTAGCAGTTGTTATTGGACTTCAACTTAATACGCAAGTAACTAAGATGATGAACAAGAAGCCTGCAGCGTCGGCTGGAGATGAGGAGTAGTATCTAATTTGTATTAGAGAAGAAAGCAAATCCCCATCAACTACTTATTTATTAGGTAGTATGTAACATTAACGAAGCTTTTAAAGCTTCATATTTATTAACAAATTAAAATTGAATATAAAATGGATTTAAGAAAATATTTTATTGAAGCGCAAGAAGAAGCTAATGACGAGTTCTTCAACTATGACGGAGAGAATGGTTATGATGATTATGAAGATGACTATGACTTTGACATGGAAGAAGATAACTTCGCAGGTGATGACGACAATGATTTTGATATGGCAGCAGGTGCTGGAGGCGGAGCCCCTACATCGCAGCCTTATATCGTATCGGTTGAAAACACTTTAACATTAGCTGCAGCAGCAACTGGCGTAACAATTTTAGGGTCATACGCTAATATAAGCAACACTTCTCCTAATTGGGGGAATGGTGCAAATATTTCTATAACTATGGGGATTTCAGGGATTTCGTACAGCGAATTTCTGTATCAATCTATGAATAAACCATACATTGTAGGGCTTACTTATTACCAAGCGTCAGGGACAAATGCAGCTGCACAAGTATTACAAACTTTAACATTAGTACAAAAAGATGTTAATGGTAATATTTCGCAAAAAACATTAGTTCCAACGATTGACCCGTACCAGCAACAAGCATCTGTAATTGCTATTAAGTTCTCGTACAAGATTGATGGATTTACTTCTATCATGATTTCGGGAGTTGAAAGAGCAACTACAGCTAAATTGTATTTCTACCCTGCTGAAACAGCTAGCACAGCTAGAAGTTTAACAGGTCGTAGAGTAGTAGCTGGATATGGAAACCCTAACATTGTTAAATCGGACAAGCTAACTCTTTCAGGGTCAGCTTTAAGAGCTTTAGGAAAAGGTAGAAGAAGAAGATAATTCTTTCTCTCAATGTGTAAGATAAATCATTACGATTTGTCCACCTTTATAAAAAGGTGTCTTTAATAAAGAAAGAGTTAGGGGATTAGTGTTTCGGCATTAGTAAGCTAACTCTTTCTTATTTTTAAAAAAAAAATATGAGTTTTAATTACAATAGTTTTGACGCATTTAATGAAAGTCATAATAGGCGTCCACAGAAAAAAAGAAAAAAAGCGTTGCGTGAGCCTCGTAATAGGATAACTATATATTCATATTTAGCAAGTAGAGTTCCATCAGAAGCTCATTTTGTTATAAATAAATATGGTAAATATAGAAGAGCTAGAAATGAAAGAGAATTAGAGTATCAGTTAAAGGACTTTGTAAAGACCTTTGGAGATAACGGATTAAAAGAATTAGCTAATATACACCCTGATAGAAACTTGTTAGAATTGCATTGTAATAAATGTTCTAATACAGATAAAAAAAATAATGATATGACTTCTTTATTAGAGGCTCAATCAAAAATGATGTTAAATGCAAATGGAAACAATAATGTAGTTCCAGCTCCAGCAGATAACACAGATAAGATAGTAGGAAAGGTAAATAACAATTTATTAATTACAGGAGGGTTTGTGATTATGGCAGTAGCTTTATTAATGAAATATAAACACTAGAAAAAATGATATATAATAACATGAGTTTTGTAGATACCTACAATAACGCAAACGGAAAAGGAGCTGAAAATTTAGCTCTAAGTGAGTTCGCCAAACTATTGGGAACTAACAAAGAAGTAGTCTTAATAGCTTTGCATGACGCAGGCATTAGAGTGCCTAGAGGAGTTAGTAATAGCGGTATAGTTAAACTTATCCGCCGAAATAAAAACAACCCTAGTCTAAAGAAATCTTTAGGAGCTTTAGTTTTAGCTAATTCAGATGTAAATAGCTACTCGGAGTTTTTAGGAAAGAAAAAAGACGGAACACCTAGACTTAACTTAAGTATATTTAAGAAAAAAAATAAAGACCCTGACGCTCCTAAGAAAGGAAACTTTTTTACTAGGCTTTTTAAGAAAGGAGATGACGGAACTAGCAAAGCAGGAAATTGGTTTAATAGAAATGAGGATAATATAACTGAAATAGGAAGCTCTTTATTAGAGGGGATTGGTAAGGGAAATAATAACGAAGATGTTGCTGAGGGAGCGGATTATCATTCTGAAAAAGGTGGTGGTGGTGGAAAATCAAAAGGTATGAGCATGATTACTAAAATTGGAATTGGAGTTGGAGTTATTGGACTTTTAGCTTTAGTTGTATGGAAAATGAGAAAGAAAGGCAGTAAAAAATAATCTTACCATGAGGGAAGAGGAAATAAAAGATGATAATTTACAAACTATTAAGGATATTGGTGGTAAAGGATTAGCTGCAAAGGTTAAAAAGAAGTGGAAAAAAAATATAAGAGGAGCTATTGTAGGGGGAGTGTTGGGTATAATAATAGGTTTATCAATGAGAAAAAGTCCTGTTGTATTTGGAGTAATAGGTTTGATATTAGGTAGAATAATTATAAATAAAACAGAATAATGAATAATAAAAGTGCAAACCAATTATACAAAGAAAGTAAAAGCGAGCTACCTTTTAAGAAATGGCTACAAGAAGAACAGGGAAATGGAGTATTAGCAGACCATGAAAAGATGTTTAATGCAGACGGAGAGGAGTTAGAAGATGAAAGAATAAAGAAACCTACTACTAAAAAAGCTCAAAGCAACTTAATGAGAAACAATATTATAGGGATAGTAGCAATAGGTTTAATAATATATGGACTTAATAAATATAGTTCACAGGCGTAAGAATAGAATTTTTATATGATTAAAAAGATAAAATTAGATGAGGAGCCTACTAATTTAGAAATAGTTGTTGAGTGTAATAGAAAAGTAAAACTATGGATAAAAGTAGCAGACGCTGAAAGAAAAAATACTTATTACACAAAGAGATATAGTAATGTGATAGGGAGAAAATCGTTCTTTGTAAAGATGCCTCAGGCACCAATGTTAGCAGATGTAATTGTGTATAATGACTTACATGGTATAGATAAAAATGACGCTACATTTAAGGTAGTTAAAATAGAAAAACAACCCTTAAATACAAGCTCTTTACCAGCAAGTAAAAAAACGAAATCTTTTATTCGTTTTGCACAAGAGTTCTCAGATGAAGCGGGTTATTTAGCAGCTACTCCTAAAGGACAATTATATCGCAGTAATAATGGCAAGTTTAAAATTGTTTATTTTGATAATATAAGAAGTCAAAATGGAAAAGTTATTTCTACTCCTGCTAGAATTTCTCAGGTTTCAGGTAAAATAGAAGTTAGCGCATCTCAATTTGTTAATTATACTATACCTATGAGAATGGCAATATTACTACATGAGTATTCTCATTTTAACTTAAACAAAGAGCCGAGTAATGAAGAAGAGGCAGATAAAAATGGATTGAAGTTATATTTAGCTTTAGGTTATCCGAAAATAGACGCTTACAATGTGTTTCTAAATGTGTTTAAGAGAAGTCCGAGTTTACAGAACAAAGAAAGATACGATAGATTAGATAATTTTATTAAGAATAATGGCAGAAAATAATACATCATCAGGTAATAATACACAAGTAGCGGGAGTTATGGGTGCTACTAATGCTATTCCTCCTCAAGCATGGTTATATCTTATTGGAGTTCCTCTAGTTATAGGTGGAGCTTATTTTATTTTAATAAAACCCTTAATGAAACAACTAGGAGCTCAGACAGACGGAGCTAAAGCTGCGGATAGGTTAAATGATGAAGTTAAAAGACAGCCATATTGGACAGGTGCGTATTATAAAAGTTTTGGAGGCAATACTCTAAAAACACATCAAGCCGCTGAATTTGCTACAAGATTAAATGGTTGTATGCATGATTGGGCTAGTTGGAGCACTCCTTTTGGTTGGGGAACAGATGAATCTTGTATTACAGGTATTTTTAATTTATTAGGAAGTAAAGGAAATATAAGTATGGTTTCTGAACAATACTCTCTTATGTTTAATAAAGAATTATATTCAGATTTGGAAAGTGAGATGGCACCAGAAGATTTATTTGCGGTAACTCAAAAAATTAGTCAATATGCAATATAGTCCACTAAACGAACAGGGAGGAATAAACCCAAAAACAAAAGGGTATCTACAAATAGGATTATTTATAGGTATCGCTTATATAATATATAGTGTAGTAAAAAAAGAGATTGCAACGCAAAAACTTACAAGAGAACTAGGAAACAAAAGCACTCTTACTAATAATGTTTTAGGAAATTCAGGGGGATTAGTTATATCTCCATGTGGGACATACAACCCCGCTTCTGATGCAGAAGCATTAAGAGATGCTATGGAAGTAAATGCTTTCTTAATTTTTGGAAATACTGATGAACAAGCTATATGGAGGACTTTAATGGGTAAAACTTGTTGGCAAAGAAATTGTATAAGAAATTATTTTAATCAGATGTATGGAGATGGACAAACTTTGTTTCAGTGGTTTGAGGGAGATTTAAGTGGAGCTTCTTTAGCTAGAGCAAAAGGGTATTTTAATTGCACAGAAGAGCCTTTATAGATAAGTATATAATAATGAGTATAAAGAAAATATTGTTTTTTAGTATAGGGTTTTTGTCCTTTGGAGTAGGAGGGTATTTTATATATAAAAGATTTAGTAAGAGTGGAATAAACAATAAATAAAAAAAATTATGGCAAATGCAAGAGTAAAAATAGGACATATATCAGGTAAAAGAGGCATTTCAATGGCTAATGCAAAAAGATATTATTATGATAAGTTAGACGCTAACGCTAGAGGAGAGAGATTGACTTTTCATAAATGGAAAAAAACTCACTTAAGCTTCTCTAATGCGGAGGGAGATGGAAGTACATCATCTAAACTTAAAACTAAGGCTTATAAAATATGGTTAAGTAAAGGAGGTAAAGCTATCATTATCGGAGGGGTAGCAGTGGTGGTTTATATGTTATGGAAAAAGTTTAAATAAAATTAAAAAATAGAAATTATGGAATCAAAAACAAAAATAATAATAGGTGCAGGAGTAGTAATAGCTTTAGGAGCGGTAGCATTTATAGTTTTAAAGAAAATAAAAGATAGGAAAAAATTTACAATGCCTCCTATTACTCCTATAATACCAATAAATGACCCATCAGGTAATCCTAGAGAAACTCCATCATGGAGCCCTCAAGCGTCTGCTCAAGCAATTTATGATAGTATGAAAGGAGGAGGGACAGATGACGATTTATTCTTCGCAACAGCAGAGAGTTTAACTAGCGACCAAAGAAAGAAAGTAAAAGATTACTTTAATGATAACTTAGGAGATGGAGATACTTTATGCGATTGGATAGAGGGCGACTTCTCTTTTGGAGATGAAGATAAGGCATTAAAATTATTTGGTTATCCTACGGGCGCATATTGGAGTAATTGTTAGAAAAATAAAATAAAATAAAATTATGGCAATTAGTAAAGGTTTAAAAATAGGATTAAGTGTAGCTGCT
>Ga0075441_10001280_pt1 | contig 12179 bp, 5 predicted proteins | sample CoawatmetaG00DNA_FD_71582 | JGI IMG/M metagenome (GOLD analysis project Ga0075441, IMG submission 71582) | Marine microbial communities from the West Antarctic Peninsula - Coastal water metaG002-DNA | ecosystem: Environmental > Aquatic > Marine > Coastal | place: Atlantic Ocean: West Antarctic...
TAAAATCACACAAAACCACCACACAAAACACAACGACATTGTTTATCTGTTATAACAACACAAGTCATGGAAGGAGTAGAACTAGCACCATCAAAGTCAGCCTACCTCGTCAATCAAGATAATGAAGCAGCAACAAAAGAAGTTCAAGAAGAAGTGGATTTAACTAAAAATCTTGCTTTGTTGAGACGAAGAAGAACAAGAAATAAATCATTTTCTATGGAAAGTCGAGCTTCCAAATTTGAATCCATCTACACAATGCTAAAGGAAAAAGAAGCGACCAAAACTGCTAAAGAAACGGTTTCATTGGATAAAAAATCACCAATAGTTTCTTTTTCAACACAATTAACTTTGGAAGATATTTACAAAATACTTAACCGAATTCGACGGTTGTATCGCATCGTATTGATGGTCGTTTTTTGCTCTCTAACCATTTTAGCACCTGTAATTTCAATGACTTCAGATTTTTCAGCAACCACTCACTTGGTCGTTACCAAATCAGACTATAATAGTACGATACGTTTCGTTGATTCTAGTTTGAAGCTTTCCATCCTCGAACCGTTGATCAATAACAACAATAATAATCCAGAGAACAACAATAAAAAAGGATTTCACTTTACAACCGACGTTCATCAAGGCTTGGGATCTTGCAAAGTAACGTATGAAAAAAGGACCAACGAATTAATTGTACCCGTCTTTACGAATTGTCAAGTTTCAGGCTTGGTTCCCTCGAATTTCACACTCCCTTCGCATACAATAGAATTGCATTCGACATCTGTACAGCCTTCCACAATGAAATTCGTTCGCAATACTTCGTCTTCATCGCAAAACTCAACGTTATTTGTTGATAATTTCGTTGTGGAAGGCAACTACGCGGAAATCAGCATGCGTGGTATTCAAGTACAGAACCAAGGTAAATTGGAAGTACATCTATCCGGTGGAGATATATCGATAGTAGATGTATCATTAGGAGATAACGCCAACCTCAATGTTCGTAGTGATGCAGGCAATGTTTTGCTGCTTCTACGGACGCCGGCATATTTACAATATCACCAAAATGAAAACGGTGGTTCTTGTCTTAGTGCACCCGAACTAAATATTCTTTCGTCGTCTTGTCAGATAACAAATGAGAACGTCAGTTCCTGGAACGACAATGGTGCTGATACTAGCAACATTTCTTTGGCAAGTAAAGCATGTCGAGGTACTGCAGTGATGCGACCAGAAAATGCAACATTACGTGTTGACAAAGAAGATTACAAACATTTTCAAAATTTACCAACCGTAAATGCATCATCGACGGCTGGATCTTTGTACGTAGCTATGCTTCCACAAGGACCGGTTCAAATTCAAAAGACATCAGAACCTACAGATGATCTTGCGAACACTACCAAAATAACTGTAGCACGTGGTCCCGGAATGCCAGGAAAAAGTGCATCTTCACGAGTTGAGTTGGGTCCAAATAAATATATCCAAAACATTGGAACAGATGCGAAGCAAGATCCAAGTTCCATCATATACGCCGTATTTCCACAAACATTCGGCACGTCTCCTTATACGTCTGAACGTATGGTGTATACCTCTCGTGACACTTTCCTTAACATTAAACCTTGGATGTTGACAATGTTTTCAGGTTCTTTACTTGGTCCAAATGTTGTCACTGCTCAGTTACGTTGGGAGGTTCCACTTCCGTAAGAAAATGTTTTTTGATATTCCTGTTTTTTTCCGTTTTCCACACCGATCGTTTGTAATTTTGTAATATTTACTGATTTCTTTTGTCTTTTACTTTTATTTTTTTTTTCCAAACCCCTTCCTCCTGCTCCTCGTCCATTCTCTCTCTTCAGCTGCCCTTTAAGTTTTCATGATGGTACACAAGTCTACAACGACAACACGCCAATGGTTACTGAACAAGACACCATCATTTTGATGGAAGAGCTACGAAAAGACATGGATACAATAACCGAACGACCAATTCCTGGAATTGTTGCAAAAATATCGTCGACAGCTGATGGTGAAAAAACTTTTGGTCCTACTCCAGAATCATTAAAAATAATTAAATACAACATCAATGGCGCAGCAAAACTGGTACCTTTTACATTAGTAGGTAGTGTGGTACATTTAGTACTATTGATCATCAGTATTCTTGTTGCAACAATTGCATCGTTTGTTGTGAGTTCGGTTATCGTGTCTGAACTTGCTTCTACCATAGACAATTATTTTGTAAAGTTGCGAAGAACAACATACATGAAACAATTAAAAAATGTAGTAAGGTCAAATCCGGTAAGTGAAGATAGTCGTTGGTGTGATGTTTATGTGGCTGTAACAATGTGGTAGCTGTAACAATAAAACGGTGGTAGTGCTGACATTTCTTTGTTCTTTTCTCTCTCCTATCTCTACCCACAATACTACCACAACAGTACAAAGAACCCAAATACAAAGAAATGTACGTTGAAAATTGAAAAATTAAAATTTAGTAAATTATGCACTATACTAGTTGTAATTATCGTCAAAATTATTTTTATTCGTTCATTCCTCTTTTAATGTGTTCTCTGTAATCACAGCTTCAAAACTATACCAAACAGTTTCACTAACTTCTCTAAACTTTTCAACTACATTGCTCAATGCGTTCGTCTTTTTTATACATTTGTAGGTACGTCAAAAAATTGGAAGAGGCCGCAGCCAAAAAAGCCAAAAAAGCAGAAGCTTCTGGCTCTGATTCTGACTCCAGTGGCTCTGATTCAGATTCCGACGACGAAGATGGTGATATGGAAAGTATTAATGGTGGTACAGCTGATGGGGTTCAGTTTCCATTTGCAATTCCTGCAATTTTAAATGATATTAATAGCAAGAAAAAAGGCAATTCTCTTCCAATGTTTTTGCAAATCATGTCAAGGCCATGTACAAGTGATGGAGATATGATGAAGTCATTGGTTCCATTAAGAGATTTTAAAGAATTGTACCATTCGTACTGTTTCGATCAACAATTGTTGCCAAAAACTTTGGAAGGAAGACTTAAGCAAATGGAAAAGTTTGGGTTGAGTATTAAAACAGTCTACGATCATAGGTGAGTGATGCGAAGTTGCGTCAGCAGGAAATAAGAACAGTAACTAACTAATTTTTTTCACTTTAACTCTCTCTCACTCTCACTCTTACTATCTTTTACAACTGTATATATAAAATGCTCTTTCACTAACTGACTGCTAAACGTAGAACTGATGCGTTTATAAACATACGATTGGTAAATCCAAAAGAGAAAAGAGAACGCCTTGATATGAATCCATTTCCCAGAGAAACTACTCTCTCGTATTTTGTAAGAACACAGTGTGTCATAAGTCCGTTCGATGTGGATTATTGTACATTTCGTGATTTTAGTCAAGCGTATGAAACATTCAACCGTCAAAATGCTAAAATCAAACGTTGCAGACCAGTTCCTGTAACGAAAAGAGAAATGCTTAGAATGTCAATTAAATCAAAGCGTTTACAATTGAAATTTGTCAGGTCTAAGCCATTTGAAACAGATGTGGGCGACTCACAAGTTCAACTTGTACGAGATTCGAAATCATCAGATTTTATTGAAGATAGCAATACATCGTCAAGTGGATTAATGGTACTTTTTTGGGATTTAGTGATGGTTTTCGGCCATGTGTTTCTTATCACGATCGCGAATGCTCCGTTGATCATACTACCAATATTTTCAGAAGCTTTGAGTGGAATAACCTCATCCAAAGCAACACCGTACCAATTAAGTCTCACAGATTTGACATTGTGGAACTATGCGACTTACGAAAAGTTGATTTATTTAAGAATGGAATATCATCATCTCATCATTGTAGCAATTGGTCTGCTCTGTATGCTTTTACAGTTTATTGAATTAACACTATTCTATACTTTTCAACCGTTCAAATTGAATCAGCTTCATGGCCGGATCTCTGTTTTTCGTAAAGTTCTTCTTCGTTGTGTGGCTGTTTCTTTTTCATTGTGTCTTCATGTCTGGATTGGGTACATTGCGTTAATTTTAGTATGGATGATTCTAGGTGCAGTAATTGATCCTTACAAATATTTATCGCATGCTGCTGCTGCGGGTGTTCTTGTTTCTTTTGCTTCCACCAACGCAGCTTCTGCTTCACAAGCTCACTCAAAAATATTTAATGCCATGAAGTTTGCCACTCTTATGAGATTTACTAAAGCGGCTAATGATATGTTACCTCTTTTGAGCAAAGGACGAGGAAATAATTTAGGTGAACAAAACGATAATAAAATTGAAACACGGGCGTTGGAGCTTGTTGAAAGAGACACGTTTCTACGCAAAGTGCTTCGTCGCTGCAAAGGTATTGATCTTCCTATAGCACTGGGTTTGGCACGTGGCTCAGAATCTGCAGCAATGACGGCCAGTGAATCATTGGGAATGAACAAAAATGTTTTATCGTGCATTGCGGCTGTTGCTCGCCTCGATCATCGAGGTGTGCTTAAAGCAATTGAGGAACTAGGTATCAATGACACTTTTGGAGAAGGTGCAAACGCAGATTTATTGACTAGAATTTATCGTTTGGCACAAAGACAGAACGAGGAAAGTCTTCGTTTGGCAGTTAAAGATATACTAACCCATAGTAGTGTGAATGTAAACGAAGTCAGTCCACATCGTTTAGAATCTATCATAGCAATTGGTCGTGGGCAAGTGGGCCGCATCGTTAATGTTGTGAAAGTAAGTCTTGATCTTGTTTTTGATGTTTTCCTATTCTTCTTCTTGAATATATGTTGTTTCCCAAAATGTTCAACCAATATTTTTTATTTCAGCTTTTTGAGCCAAGATTCGAGATATGTTAAAATATTGAGTAAATTCACGAAAACTTCTACCAACCATGTTCAACATCTTCTGCACCACCACCTTGTTTTTTTTCTGACCTCTTTTTTTTCTCTTGTTTTTTGTTACCTTGTTATGTATATTAGACTGATGCAATAGCACGAAGAGAAAACAAAGAAGGTGACAACACTTATAAACAGACACGAATTGATGTGATCTCTGCTTTCATTGATATCATTCGTAACGATTCAAGTGATTTTGAAGAATTAAACTTTACGAAAGAATGGGTAAATTTGCTTGGTGCTGTGACAGAATTATCAACAAATGAAAGGAATGGCATCGGTTATTTAAAAAATGGATTGGTACGACAAAAGGAGGCTCTTGAAATATTAGCAGACAATCATTTTGATTTAGCAAAACCACGGGGAAACGATAAACAGAAAGGTAAAGATTTAACTTCTTTATTGATCGGAATTGCACGTGATAGTCACGATGAAGTCAGACTTTATGGACCCGGTTCAGAACAATTTAGCACTCTTGTTTTCAATGCAACTGGGGTGGTGCTGATTCCTGAACAATTACAAGGGCTGTTGGCAATATCCCGTGGTTGTTTGATTGATGTAGAAAGACTTGCTAAAGCTGTTGGTGTCAAATTAGGCGTAGGTGTTTCCGTTGCTCATCTTATTGCTGAACCGGATGGTTTTGGGAATGTTTTCATTGGCCTCGCCGTTAAAAAAGGAAAGAAAAATGCTGCTAGTGCTGCTCACTTGACATGGATATCGAAATGTATTGGTATTCAACCAGCAGTATATTTGGGTATGACATGCATAGCTCGTGGTAATGTGTCTGACCATCGAGCTACAAAAGCTGTGAATGCTTGCATCAAATGGTTTACGGATAAACTTCCAACAGATTTGCACGAAGACGAATTGAACGATATAGTTGGAAATTTCATTGATATTTTTTCCTCAAAAAACGCAGAAACAGTAAAAAAAGCTTGTAACTTAATGCTTCGTCGCAAAATGAATTCAATGGTGACAGTAAAAGAAGCAAAACAAAGAGATATAAATCAAGAGCACGACGAGAAAATGTTGGACGATGCGGAAGACAGCAAAGCTGGTTCTCATGCAAAAGTTCATCCTGCGCGATTTAAAAGACCAGGATTTAAATCATTGAAAAACAGGGTTTACAAAAACAAGCTTTCCTTGAACTCAAGTGTAATCGGCATAATTGAAGATCCTATTAATTACTGCGAGTGCATTCTTTTTGCCCGAGGTTTGGTGGATCCCTTTTCTTGGTTAAAAAGAGCACAAGAAAAAGAGTTTGGCGAAGCATTAAAATTAAAAGGAAGTGATATTAGAAAACTTACTGCAAAAATTGCTATACTGTTTCAAGTTTCGGATCCTTTGAGAAGTGCATCACCCGACCAAGACCCAGTTTTTCTATTTGAAAAAGACCCAGACAAACATGATGATTTGGTTTACAGTTGGAAAAATGAACACAAAAAGCGATTGAATATATTAAAAGAATTCAAAAAAATACTAGCAAAAGAATCTAAATTGCGACGTGAAAAACTTGATGCATCTAAAAAACAACATAAAAAAAAAGAAAAGAACAAGAATTCTTTTCTTGGCGATCTATTGATGATGGAAACAAGCTTTCCGAAAAAGTTTCACAACTTTCTTGAAAAGGAAGGTTTATCAAAAGAACAATGCAAAAAAGTGGCGGCGTTTGTTCAACTATCAACGTTTTCAACATTGAAACTACCCGTAAAAGCAACCGTACAAGGCAGTTTTGCTGCACTTATGGGTCTCCCAACAGAATTAATCAAGAACATATTAAATATCTTTCACGGTCAAGACGAATTTTCCAAAGAAGATCCATCTAAACATATAAAAATTGGTGCTGAAATACGTCTTGAAGCTGTGATGAATTTGGCTAAATTTGCGTTTGAAGATAACCAAGAACTTCCAGAACAAATTAAACAATTTGGCATGAATATCATTCTGTATCAAGCTGCGGCAAATAAAACACACAGTTCTGTGGATAGAACTAGTGATTATTTGAATCAACCCAGATTCATGTTTCATGTAATAAGTCGCGATCACGAACCAGGTTTTGGAGCCTCTGCGTCTGGAGCTGCTGATATTCCACTACAGAATTCGATCGTAGATTTTGTCAAAGAACTCAAACTTGGAGATGCAAGAACGGTTCCTACTATTCTCAAACTATCAGACGATGCCGTCGAGGATGATACCTTAAGACGTGAGTTACTTTTGTGCGGTATCGGTGGATTGGTCTGCCAAGACGCTCAAAAAGTGAAAGCTTTTCAAGATATTTTGGGGCTGTCGAAACAATCAGAAACGTTAGAGATCGCTTGTCAGCTGTTTGGAAATGTTGGTACAATGGAAATGGTAAATAATGTGGAATCTTTAATGGAAAAATTAGAGACGGTAAGTGAGGGTAGTAGTTGTTGTGGTTATGTGGTGGTTGTAACAATAAAACGCTGACATTTCTTTTTCTTTTCTCCGATTCAGTTGAGCGATAAAAAATTACGTTTTCTACCAACAAGTGGAATAACATCATTTGAAATAGAAAAAGATACCTGGTTTCAACCGAATCCACTTTCCCGTTCTTTTCAATTATGGAACCTTATTCTCATGTTGTTGATTGCATGGGTTATTATCAGCTTACCTCTTGAATTATTAAGCATTTTGGAGTGGGAAGCAGGAGCTATATTCGAAGTTATCTGTGAACTTTTGTTTGTGTTTGACATGATTATTAGTTTCTATACGCCTTTTTGGTTACCGAAACGAAATAAATTTGAAGTAAAGTTTACCAACATTGCAAACAATTATTTGTCGTCGTTTTTTTTTACCGATCTGATTGCTAGTATTCCAGTTAATACAATTGTTTTGTTGACGACAGCAAGTAATTCGAATAATACAGTAGTAGTACTTTCGTTTCTCAAACCATTGAAATTCTTACGTTCACTTCGAGTTCTTCGTCTATTCAAAACTGTTCAACGTATTCTTCGATTCAAAAAGGCAATGAATACAAACGTAGGATATGGTGGACAATTTGGTTGTATTGATTATGCGAAAAGTCTGGTTGTATTGGCGGCAGAGAAAAATATAAAAATTACCACTTCTGTACATCCTAATTTAGCAATGGATTACCCAACTGATATCTTGGCAGCAGCTGTGCCTCATTTTAGCAGTGCTTGTCTTCGTGGTCTAATTGCTGTGCACGAAGACAATCAAGCGGGTGTAAAAGAACAACTCATTCAAATGGTGGAAGATGGATTTCTTCCATTGCCTGAATCAGTCGTTCGAGGATTAATAAGTTTGGCAACTGGTGAAGTAGATTCTATTGAAGATGTAGCATCGGCATTAAAATTTGATCCAGACGTAGCAGAAGGTCTTGCCTTTGTTGCTAGTTCTTTTACAATAGATGTTGACCACGCAGCACTAGGTTCGTCTTCTTCATTAAATAAATTGTGTCAAAAACTTGGTGTTGAACAAAGTGTTGTTGCTGCGCTTCTCGCAATAGTGAATCAAGATTATGAAGCAAGTGAAGAAATTAATGCTCAATTGACTTTGGTAGATATCAATGACCAATTCTTGTCTGCAGTCATGGCTGTGTATTCCGATGATATAAATCATGATCCCGATCATAAAACCGATGCTGTGGAAGAGTTTCTTGGCCCAGTGTCGCGATTGTACTGCCCAACACTCTCTGCACCGATTGTTGCTGGACTTGTGCGTCTAGTTCAAGGAGATGCAACGACAATTCAACGTGCAATTGGGAGTAAAATGGGATGGAGCAAAAGTGAAAGAAACATTGTTACTTCACTAGTATTATGTAGTCAAAGAACTTTTGGTGTTGGTGAATCCAAAACATACATGCAATCAAAACGTCTTGATTTTTCGCCTTCTGAAAGTCAAAATTGGGCAGAAACTCGAGATGCGGGCAAGTGTTCCGGTATTATTGCTAGCGTCTTGCAACTGAGAAAAGAGGCAGTGAAATTGTTTGTGTTCGCCTCTCATGGTGACGTAGAGAGTCTTCAGAGACTTCAAAAATTGTTGGAAGGTGGAGATCTTGGTGATGAAGAGCAACTACACGAAGCAGAACAAAAAGCAGAACAAAAACAAACATCTGGCAAAGGCAAAAAAAAAGTATGGACGTTAAATAAAGTTGTGGAATGGTTGAAAGAACTTGGTGGTCTTGCTCCAAACATCAATATGGGGTATTCGCATTTAAATAAATTAGCTGCTAACGACGATGACGCAATCTCAAACGCATCGAGTCAAGCATCTCAAGCGTCGATGCTTGAAAGTGGTATTAACAATCCAAGTCGAGATGCCGCTAAAGAACTTAAACGATCTGCAATTGGGAACTTAAAACTAATGAAGGTAATACAGAAACTAAATGATAGACTTACAGATGCTCAAAAACAAGAAGTTGATCAAGAAGGTGAAATTCACAAAATTAAAAAACTTGCGCCAGAAGTGGTGCAGTGGATCATTCGTCTTTGCCATGGGGATATCAAATGGAACGGTTGGCATCATTTGGCTAAGTTTGTCAGAGAGGCTCGTTGTCGAGAAAGAGAAAAGCAAGGTACCCCAGCAATTTGGTTTCGGGGTGTGGCAGAAATTGTCACAATTGCGTGTGGTATTGAATGGTACAGTATGAGAAAAGATGAAGATGGTGTAGTGTGGGATGAAGATGAAGAATATTTTCTTATTCAAAACCCAAGTCATTTTAATGATGATGAATTAGGCCTCAACAATCCATTTGACATCTATCCAGGACCGTTATGGCCGATACGAAAGAAGAAGAAAAGCAGGCCAGAAATTTCAGCAACAGCAAACGACCAAGAACAAGATCTTAGTGGTTTTAGCGAAGACGAAGATGTCACCGATGATGAAGATGAGGAGGATTCCTTTGATATTGATATTTCTGACGTTTACGGCAGCATGTTGAATGATTTAGGATTTACTGATACAAAAGAAATTGGGCTTGGCGTCACGTTTGTAATTAAGCTTGGGTTCGGTAATGCTGAAGTTTGGAACCTGGCTAATGGTGATGGGGTCATTTCTTCCAAAATATTGGCAGATACAAGGATCATTGCGGCTTTTTCAGGCCTAGCCGCACAAGATTTGCAAACTATAAACTTAAACCTTCGACCTCTATGTTCTTTGATTGGTACAGATATCGATGCATGTGGCTCTTTAATTCGAATTGCGATGGGAGATTACAGTCGTTTGAACGTTGAAATTGACAAAATATGTAAACGAACGGGCGCACGCGTCACCAAAGACATCGCGCTTGGATTTTGCGCCGGATGTACGCTGGTTCCCGAACAAATTTCTGCATTGTTGGCACCGTTGTGTTCTGAGCTAGACCTTGATCCTAAAGGTAATGGTGATGGCATTACAATTGCTGCATCTATCGTTTTGGCAGCACAGTGCAAAGGCGACATAAGTAGAGAAGCTTGGAGAGTATTAGTGGAAACAAGCATCAAAATGAGAGGCAAATCGACCTCCGACATAGATTCCGCTGCCGCTGTTGCTGAAACCACCCAAACCACAACAGAGTGGCTACGTAAAAATCCACCGTGTTTGTGGATATGTAATGCAATATGTGCCATGTTGTCCCACGATGCAAGAAAAGTAAAATTTTACGGACCTAAGTTAGATGCGTATTTTGGCATTGAAAAAGTATGGACGGAATTAGTGAAACAAACCCAAATAAAGGGTGCAAACCCTACAGGAATAGGAATACACGACGAGGACTATGTGGACAATGCTTATATCAACGAAGAGGCCGATGACGAGGATTCTGCATTACCAAGTTGTACTTCCTTGCTTTATGCAATTGCGACCAATGATATGGATAAGTTGGATGGTCTGTTAAAAATTTTAGCTCCCATCGCAGTGCATCCCATTGCAGTGCATGATGATGAATCAGAACTACCGAAATCAGGTGAAGCTAAAAAAGAAACAAAAGATTTAATTAAAAGTGCCATCGAAATTGAGAAGAAAGCACGTAATATTACATTAAAACTTGTCAAAGTTTTTAATCGTCAAGCCTCGCCGTTAGATTTGGATACTTTAGAAAATTTGTTTAGAAGGAAGACTGGTTTTCCAAAAGGAGCATTCACTGCTATAGCAGCCTCTCTTGATGGTGATTTGGATGCATTTGCGCATGGTATTGACGAAGTTACAACAACCTGTGTTGATCCAGACAGCGGAGAGCCATTTTATACCGATGTGCGTGGTCTTCCAGCCTTGTTGGTCAGTTTAGTGCGTTCCGATAGCAATGCTGATATGGCAGTCTTCAACAAAGTACTTCATCTTTTGGGACAACCTTCGCCAAAAAAACGTAACGTGCCTGCAAGCAAAACAGAGCCAGTACAGTCAAACACAGCAGTCAGTAGAACTAGATTTGGTATTCCAGTAGCTCTAGAAGATCCTAAATTTATTTCGCTCATCAATTTTATTTTCGGTGTTTGTGTAGGAGGCAAAAATGGTATTGGTAAAGTAATCGAAGGGTGTCAAATTTTTGGTTTCAATGATCATCTTGCTGCAGATCTAATGGCTCTTTGTGGTGGTGGTGTTCAACAATATGCGGGTGTTATCAAAGAAGCACCCAGCACAGAGGATTGTTTTGTGCTTCCTCAAGATCTTCAATTACTAGAAAATGCCATGGACGGTAGTCAATCTTTTGTGGTCAAGAGTAATGTTAGCAAAGATGCAGATCAAGATTTATTTCGTACCAGTGGTTTAACAATTAAAGGAAAACATATCACGTATAAACATGAAATTCCCACCAATATGCGCAAGGGTAAGATCTGTTTTGTACAACGGGACAACCCTTACCAGATCTTTGAAACATTGACTGAAATTTTGACAATCAAATTTCAAAAACATATTCTCCAAGTTGCTTCTGCCGATGAAATTACACAATCAAGTAACACGATGATATCTATGTTAGATATTGTATCCTCTGGATACAGTGCACTTGGCAGAGGACGAAAAGGTATTTCTGTTTCGTTGCATAATGTGGCAAAACATGCAAAGGAACTAGTCATATCAAAGACACCAACAACTAAAAAATGGTGGAGAGAAAAAGTTTCAGAAAATGGACGAAGAGGTCAACAATCTGCAGGAGACGTCGATTTTCGAAAAAATCCATACCGCAAACCGGATGATTTAGATCTGTTGGACGGCATTTTTTTGAGCCAAGCGGATGCCCCAAGCCACAATGAAATTCTTGTCAATTGTATTACCACCCTGCTAGATTTGTTAAACATAATATCGCGACCAGCACCGTCAAATACAAACGAGGATGGTAAGTTTTTTTTGGTTCTTTTATTGTG
>Ga0075441_10001286_pt1 | contig 12133 bp, 10 predicted proteins | sample CoawatmetaG00DNA_FD_71582 | JGI IMG/M metagenome (GOLD analysis project Ga0075441, IMG submission 71582) | Marine microbial communities from the West Antarctic Peninsula - Coastal water metaG002-DNA | ecosystem: Environmental > Aquatic > Marine > Coastal | place: Atlantic Ocean: West Antarctic...
AAGGTCGGGGTCGCCGGTTCGAATCCGGTTTCCCGCTCCAAATTTAGGCCGAATGGCAGAGTGGTTATGCACCGGATTGCAAATCCGCTAACCCCGGTTCGATTCCGGGTTCGGCCTCCATTATTTCAGTGATATACTGTCATTGAGGAACCAGTGTTCTAGCGCTGTTCCAAATAGAAGTACCATCGCCCGGATGGTGAAATTGGTAGACACACAAGACTTAAAATCTTGCGACTTAACGGTCGTGCCGGTTCGATTCCGGCTCCGGGCACCATCTTTTCTTCTTATAAATCAAAAACTTAAAGAAAATCTAAGCAACCCTTTCAACCGCTTCTCTGGGTTTTATTAATTAACTAATTAATAAATGTATGCTCTATGTTGGCGTTCCAAAAAGACCCAAGCTTATAGATATGATTTACTTGTTAAAAATACTCATGCAAGTTTTTTAAACCTTGCCCTAATCAGTATGACCATCTAACCATCTAACCATCTATCCATCTATCCATCTATCCATCTATCCATCTATCCATCTATCTGGTTTTACCACCACCCTAATGTTCTGCCATTGCCTGCAATAATTAGCACACAGGTCACAACATGTAACGCTATCCAAAAGGTTCTAAAAGCCAGTGCCTTTTTTACATCCGTTTGAGCGATAGGCAAAAATTCTGGTTTATCCTCGTCATCAACTCCAATAGGCATACCTACGGTTCTTGCCCATACTTTTAGAAATCGCCTTTGACCACTCATCGCTGACTTTCCATTGATTAATCTCCACCCTACACATTGACATCAAAATAGTTATCACACTGAAGCTAGGATATACCGAATTAGGCCTTTATGGTCAGTTATTAATCAAATAATACCGCCATAATCAGGAAACAATCCGTAGGTTGGGCTGTCCAGCCATAAAGTGGCATTGATTGATGGCCTTGTTAAGTGATTGCGCCCTGAAACTCTTGCATATGTTGGATCGTGAATGAAGACAACGCTGGATCGTGGATACCATTTGGATCATACAAGATAGCAAACATGCCAGCAGACTTTGTGGCTAATACCCCCATTAAACTATCTTCAACAACTGCACATACGCCAGGTTAAAAGCCCATTTTTTTTGCTGCGTGTAAAAATAAACCTGGCTCCGGCTTCCAGCAACCTAGCTCATAATAAATGCATTGGGGAGGCGTAAATAGAAAATTATTTGACGCATCGGGTATTTAACCTAGTCGATCTGACTGTATAATTCTCAGTCTAAGGAGATTCTGATGTCATTATTAAATTCGTTACCCGAAAATTCTGGAATTATTATTTGTGGTCATGGCAGTCGAGCCAAAATTGCTGAAGAAGAGTTCAGTCTGCTGGCCACCGGATTGCGCGCTAGGTTCCCTCAGCTAGAGGTTGAATATGGTTTTTTAGAATATTCATCACCCAATATTCACATGGCATTAGATCGCCTGATCGCTAAGGGAATAACTAATATCTATGCAGTGCCTGGCATGCTTTTTTCTGCCACTCACGCGCAGAATGATATCCCATCGGTATTAACCACCTATATGCAGAAAAACCCTGCGCTGACCATTAAATATGGTAAAGAGCTTGGCTTACATGACGAAATGATCATGGCCTTTCAGCATCGAATTATGGAAGCGGTCGATCTAGCCGAAATGCCCCAACCCGGTGATTTATATGACACCATGTTGGTGGTCGTTGGTCGTGGTACTTCTGTGGCGCAAGCCAATGCAGAGGTGTCGAAATTAACCCGTATTGTGGCAGAAAATATGGGGTTTGGTTGGTGTGAAACGGTCTACTCTGGCGTCACTTTCCCGTCGGTGGGTCGAGGTTTGGAAATGGCCTTGAAGTTAGGCTTTAAGAAAATAGTAGTAGCTCCATATTTTCTTTTTTCGGGCAAGTTAATTGGCCGCATTCACGGCTATATTGAAAAGGTCATGGCTGATCATCCCGACGTTAGTTTTCACGTTGCAGATTACCTACGCGATCAATCTCATGTCATCAATACCTTTGTCGAACGAATTGAAGAAACGGTATCTCAACCTGCAGTTAACGATGGTCTTATGGAAAAGTTTCAAACTAGGTTAGCGGCGGGTGAAGTTACAGTTCACCACCATCATGCTGAGTTCCAGCCAGAGGTTGAATCGGATTCAAAAGCGCATTCACACAGCCATGGCCAGGATCACAGTCATGGGCATTCTCACCAAAAGGATACAGGGCATAGCCATGCTGGGCATGGGCATACACATGCACCTTATCGGCACATTGCTCATCCGCATGGACCGAGAACCATGATCGATGAAAACGTTTGTTGCTGTTTTATGGGCCAGTTCCCTCAAGCTGTGGTTGATGAGGAGCGGGCGTTTAGGTTGGCATTAGGTAAGCCAGTTGTTGATCAAATCCCCCAATGCAAGGTGAAGTAGCAACCCTATAACAGCAACAATTGTTGGTGGCGCAGGCGGTGGCAAGATTGGCCGTGCACTGAGTCAAGTCCACGGCGCCACCAGCTAATGCCACTGATGAAAACTGACGGCGACTGATGAAGACTGATGCCAAGCAATGTTGTAGTCTACCCATGCCTAGACTAATAAACCTAGTCATTACCCGGGCAAAGACTAAACATTGGGTGTGGTTTGGCTATTGACCTTGTAGGGATGACCTTAACCAGGTCTTGTTGTTTTCTGTCACTAACCTAGTGTTATTTCTAAGCCGCTAATTTGTGCCACTTCTGGGCTAATAAGTAGCCTGTGCAGCCCTATCTCCCTCTTTGTATACCATTGTTCTGCTAACTAAATGCACCGCCTCAAAAGGGCTGTTTTGCCTTAAACTAGACTCGGACCACTCACGGTATAAATAATAGAAGTAGCATTTCAACCTAACTCTAAGGTGTCGCATATAGGTGCCTTATAAAACTATAATGTTCATGTTTGACTGCTTTTATAGCTAAATTAGTCTTTATTTATGTATTTTATTTGATAAATAGTGTCGCATTTAGAGCATGATTTTTTAATTATTGGTATATATTACCCTTATCAGCATCTAGGAAATATTCCTAGAGTCGATATCAGCAAAGGTTTATGAAGTATTGCCCTTAGTCAGGCCCATTCAGTATTGACTGCCCAAGTAGGGCTGCTCAGTGGGGTTTTTCTAAAACCTGTTGGAAAAGGAGTCATGTTTGTCAACATGATCCGTTACTCCATGCCTACTCCATAGCGAGTAGGGTACCCTCACGCTCACGATGAGAGTAATTAAGGTTTGGAGGAGCTCAGAATTATTGCAGAAGTTTATTGAACCTCGATTAATAATAGGACATATTTTATGTTGACCCGAGTCTTTCTTTTGAAGGTATTTTCTAATTTATACTTGCCAACTGCTGTGATAGTCGCTGGTCTATTTTTAGTGTGGCGTTCGGTAGGCGATTTGAGCAAGCTAGGCGGACAACACAATAGCGTCAAGAGCACTGCTGGACATTCACGGTACGGGGGCGCAATGCTAGTGTCAGGTGTACGCTTATGAGCAAAGATTCTAGTGATGAACTTGCTGCACTTCTGGTCCAATGTGAATCAGCATTAGGTCAATATTCTAGCCGCACTGGGGCCTCAATGTTTGGTGAGCTTAGCAACAAACCAACTTCTAAACCCACCATGCAGAGTAAATCAGCCGAACAAAAACGTGCTGCCCTTTTGACTCAACGTGCATCAAGACTCATCCGATAAAGTAGCTGTACTTTAGCCTAACTTACCTCTGCAAGCCTAAAAAAGGGGCCTGCAAATTCGTGCCAATAGCCTAAACTAGAGCAAAAGAATTGAGGCCTGAAAAGACATGCAACAAAGGCATATATCTCCAAAGTTCTGCTGTTGATGCTGGCCTTTTTTCACTAGCACCTCACTTGCGAGTAGTCTAGAAGTCGATGGCATTAGGGTTAATTACAGATGCAGATCCAGAGCAACTCATCCGATGCCTCAACAACAGCCAGTCTTAACGCTAGGGAAGTCATGGAGCACCAGTGCTTTGTTTACACAGAATATAAGATTTTCAGATTGGAAACCCCTTGTTACGGTTAAAGACGCAATAAGTTGGAGGGTTTATGATGAAAAATAATATAGCCACAAATGAAGAGATGGCTTTTTTATTTCCAAAACAAATGGTTTTTGAGACGCATTTGAAAGCAATACGTCCCAGAATATTGAACCGATGTATGCTGATTTTACTGGTATTTTTGGTACGGGCCCTTGTGGTTACTTACTACCCAGAACACCCTCTTCCCACCACCGTCAATAAAAGTATGTTTGGCGCAGAGGCGATGGGTACCTTGCCTCTACTGAAGCAAATGCTATGGCTTTTTTGCAGCACAATTTATCTTTATTCATTTTATAAGAATGCCTATTTTAGGCTAGTAAATATTGCTGCGTTAATAGGTTTTTGCAGCCTGATTTGGAGGGATTTTCAATTTCTACTGCAACTTGAGTTCGTCAGTCATATAACCTTCACATCTATCGGAATGATCTTCTTGAGGCTCACAGTTGGCGCTTTACTAGTGTTAAATTATCTAGATGTTAGGGATAAATAAATATCCAGGTTATTATGAATAGTAGGGTTTAAAGTGTGTCACAAGAGACGATCACATTAATGAGAAATAACCCTTAAAACAACTAAGCACTCGCAAGGGCCATGGAATTCTCACCAAGCTATTGGTATTGGTATTGCTTGTTCATTTAAGCGCGGCTTTATACCACCAGTTTGTTATTAAAGATAACCTATTGCGACGCATACGCTGGGAGCGATTTAACTAACTTTTTATGTATTACGGCTTGCTCAAACCTTGCATCATGATTTGATTATAATTGACCTAAAGCATGAAAAAACCCAGACCCAAGGTGCTTATGGTGGGGAAAAGAACAACCCTAAACACCAAGAATAGTTGCTAATTATTAGAACTCATCCAGTAACGCCGCCATAGGATAAAGCTCTTTGTTCTCTCGGCCAGTGCGTTCGAACAGTGCTTTAAAGACAATATTAGCTTGATTACGATAGGTTTCCTCATTATTTTTAATAGCTTTGGCAGTGTTAAATTTAAAGGCAAAGGTTTGATAGTCAGCGAGCAGGGGAGCCATTTCCCTTTGGTAAGAAGTAGCTAGTGCAACGACGGCAGCATTACTGGATTTTATAAGCACTGGGTAAACGTACTTGTCTTCAAAATTAAGATGTACGCCAATGTCAGTACTCAGTTGGTTTAAATGGGTGCTTATTTCAGTGGAATTGGCCGCAATGGCATCCTTGCATAATTGCCTGAGAATATTTATTTTAGATATTATATTAGTATGGTCTTCGTACAATTTAGATATCTTCATGTGAACCTCTCATTCGCCCTGCTAAAACTAACCCAGTATTAGGCTTTATTACATTAGAGTAAATTTATAGAGTTGGCAAGGGTTTGGCAAGGGGTGGCCATGATGGGTTCAAAACCACCATTCAAAGCTTGATGGTTAGATTGGCAGTGACTGTTTCTAGTACAACTTGCTAAATAGACCCCCCTTCAACCATATAATTATTAGCAGAGCACATAGCAGCATCATCGGAAGCTAGAAAAATTACCATTCTAACAACATAAACAGGCTCTATTAAATCGGGAAGGCATTGTCTTTTGCGCTGGCTTTCTAAGGTCTCAGGCGTCGCCCATAAGTCCTTTTGCCGGTCGGTCATAATCCACCCAGGGACCACAGTGTTGATACGAATTCGGTGTTGTCCTAAATCCCGCGCCATGGTCCTAGTAAGCCCATGTACGGCGGCTTTAGAGGTTGCGTAAGCGGGGAAGCCGCCCCCTGTTTCATGCCAGCTGTTTGAACCCATGTTGATGATAGAACCACCGCCCCCTGCAATCATGCCTGGTGCCACGGATTGAATAGCAAAAAATTGATGCCGCAAGTTAGTTTGTAGGCGCTCATCCCAATAGGCTGGGGTTACGTCCCGCCAATTATGGCGGTCATCATTGGCTGCATTGTTAACCAGTACATTAGCTGGCCCAAGTCGCAATGCTAGTTTGGTCAGCGCCTGTTGCAAGGATTCGATGTCTTTTAGGTCACAAATTTCATAGGTAATGTTAGCTGCCGTATTTGCCAGTGCTCGACTATTAGTCTCATCCAAATCGACAAAACCTACATTGGCCCCCTGGGCAGCAAAGCCGCGCACTAGTTCTGCACCAATACCTGAGGCACCACCAGTGATGAATACAGTTTTACCCTCAAGACTTGGGTAGCTGGCAAACGTAGGTTGAGTCATTGTAATTTACCTTATGAGTTTAGGCGTCAAAGGATTTATCGCCTATTATATTTCGTATCAAGTCATCTTAAAGCTAAGCTATAGGTTTGCCTAGTTCATGTTGTCATTTTTATTAAGCCTAGCTATTGATTAAAGCCATCTGACAGCCTTGGTTTGCATCAGTTATGGCTTGATTGAAGGCTGCAGTGTGGGGTCATCAATGACAAAAAGAGATCCCTAGTGGTCAACATGACTAGCGATGCAGATTTGTTACATAAAAATGGTTTTTGTGGGTTTCATAAACTAGATCAAGTGGGTTTTGAGAGCGAATGGCTTTATATGGTTGCAGTCCTTTAATTGGCGCAAGCAATAGGCATTCGGTCTTATCCTAGTTTGGTTTGGTTTGGCTTGGCCAACATTACAGACTTATTTATGGAGCAGGGTTTTTAGGCAAGGCCTAAGTAAACATGACTGGTAAGCGAGAAGGCTGCGCCTAGGTTAGTGAACACAGTTTGTTGTATTTGTTGCATTTTTTGCTTTTGTTGAGCCGGCGCCTAGCAGATACTAATCGCAACGGTTATGAAAAATTCAAGCCTTGGATTATGCCAGTGTTACTCATTGATTGATTACGATCTTTACTCACAATAACTGAGGAGAGTGTTTTGGGGTGTCCACTATAGTCATCGCCTCAGGCATATCATCAAACCAAACTCGCAGGTTTTCTTCGGTCATCACCCTTTCTTCTTCACTTAATTTTTTCAACGCAAACTGATTTAAGCTGTCTAAATAGTTAATGCCTTCATTTAACGCAACAGTCGACCAATAATAAGACTTCTGGTAGCTCTGGATTACCCCTCTGCCCTCGAAAAAACGCCTTGCTAGAAACTCCATAGCTAACGGATCACCACCTTTGGCATTAAGTTCTGCACGCTTTACTGGTTCACTTTTTGGAGTTTTCATAACGGTGTCCTGTTGTTTCCTTACGCTGAGACAGAGAGTGCTAACTGAGGCTAATGCTTATCAATAATTTCTAACGAGCATTTTTTATTGCTATTCCCTAAATGGCTACTTACAAAGAAATTGTCAACTCCTAGCCACTTTACGCCTTGGACTTTTGGTGTAGCAATCGAAATTGTAAAACCCGTTTAGTTACAAATTAAATAACTAAAAAATATTGATATAAATAATACTACTACCTTTCTTTATAACCTTAAATTACAAGGCTTGGTGTTATTGCAAATTGTAGTGGGCTTTGTGAAACAATGTAAGTGCGTAAGATGCGCAAAATAATGATAAAATGTGCGAAGTGAATAGTATTTTTTACATAAAGATAACTATCGCGCTATTTTTACATAATAATAGAAAGCTTAGGAGTAGTGCCAATCGTGCCAGACTTTATAGACAGTAAAGATCAGTCAATTATTAGTTTATTACAAAAAGATGGTCGCATGTCGGTGCAGGATATGGCCAAAGCCATGGGGCTAACACGAGCCACTGTAACCAAGCGTATCGAAAAACTGGAGGCCAGTGGTGTCATTACTGGTTATGCCGCGATGGTACGCAAAGATTTTTTTCATAAAAAAGTACGTGGATGGGTGATGATAGCGACGGTACCTAATTTAGAAGAAGCGGCTATTAGTACCATGAAACTGATTCCTGAAGTTACCAAAATATACACCACTAATGGGCGTTGGGACCTTGCTGTTGTCATTCGAGCTGGCGATCTAGAGGGTTTTGACGCCGCGCTGACCAAAATTCGTCAAGTGAGTGGGGTAGAAAGAACGGACACCAACTTATTGCTCAGTTCGCGTATTGGTAATTAATGAACCTGGTCAGTCAATTTGCAATGCTGGATGTTTTGACTTAGCTCCAACAAGACCTCATGTATAGAGATTAACCGCTACTAAGCTGGGTTTTGTATGACCTATAAATGACCATAGGCAGCGGTAATATCCATAGCGCAGTCAAGCCAGCAAAAGATGTCATTTTCGAAGCCATAAATAGCTTTTGACACCATGCATTTCCCTCACTTCCATTAGAGGTTCGTGATAGTCTAGTAACGATTATGATCCTCGTACTGTTAAACCCAAGCATAGAGAAAAATCATGGCCATAGGCGCGACCATTTACAAGGCAAATTTGAACCTATCCAACCTTAATGCGCACCATTATGCTGATTATAGTCTTACGGTCGCCAAACACCCCTCTGAAAACGAAACCCGTTTGATGTGTCGCTTAGTGGCTTTTTTGCATGCCGCACATGAAGATCTTGAACTCACTAAGGGTATTAGCTCCATAGAAGAACCCGATTTATGGCAGCGGGATTTAACAGGAAATATTGTGCACTGGATTGAACTGGGGCTGCCGGATGAGAAACGTGTTCGTCAGGCCAGTGGCAAAGCTGAGCAGGTATCTATTTACACCTATCATGATAATAAGGCTGATATTTGGTTGGACAAAAACCGATCCAGTCTCGTGGCTAATAAAAAGGTAAAGGTGTTTCATATTAATGTTGAAGCGGGCGCAAGCCTAGAGCAGTTGCTTGTTAAAACGATCAACCTGAGTTGTATTATCGAAGAAGATCAGATGCACTTAAGTGATGCTGACCACCACATGACGCTGCAAATAACGCGAAGTTTATAATGCTTAACGTGCCATGGTAATCGCGCACCGTAGGTGAAAACATAAGTATAAGAATAGGGATAAGGTGGCATGGCTTTAGCAAAACAACTCATGGTGTACCCGGCAAATAGACTGGAAGATTTGGCGGTATTACTCAACCATGTGTTGAAGCTTGGGCACCACAGTGACGCATCTGAGGTGCTAAGTTCATCCCAAGTGATCGTTGAGAATACAGGTATGCAGCATTGGCTTAACACCCAGTTGGCTAGCCAAAACGGCATTGCAATGAACATTGATTACCCGTTGCCTGGTAAATTTGTTTGGCAATTAGCGCGCCAATTATTGGGTGACACGCAGGTGCCACAGCAACCGCCTTATCAGCGTGAAGCCTTGGTTTGGCGCATTGATGATGTGTTGGCAAGTGAAGCCATACAAACTAATGCAGCTTTTTCAGAAGCCAATCGCTATTGGCAATCGCAGCCAGAGCCCTCAGCATACGAAAAGCCTTTAGCATACGAAAAGCCTTCAGTACACGAACAGCCTTTAGCCTCTGCAACACGATTAGCAACACCCCGCGATCTGTTGAAACGCTTCCAGCTTGCCAGTGCCTTAGCCGATTTGTTTGAACAGTATATTCTCTACCGTCCTGATTGGCTTAATGAATGGCAAGTTGTGGGCCAAGTCTACCATTGGCAAGCCCAGCTATGGGCCATTTTGTGCCAGCAAGACGGACGTCATCCCATAGACATTCAGCAAAAGTTAATACAATGCTTAGGCCAAATAGGGGGCGCTCAACAGAGTGCATTACCTCAACACATTTGTTTATTTGCTCTTAATACTATGGCTCCTGCCACCTTAGATGTTTTCGCGGCCTTGGCACAGCATACCCAAGTACACGTATTTCACCTTAATCCTTGTGCCGAGTACTGGGGTCACATCCAGTCTGAAAAAGCCATTGCTGCAACCCATCTTAAACATTGGTTAGCGCAACAAGACGATGAGGTGTTGGTGGATGGAGGCAATCCGTTACTGGCTAACTTAGGCAGTCAAGGCAAGGAATTTTTTCGCCTATTACAACAGCAAGATAGCTATAACATTGACGCTTTTGAAGAGGCTGAACCGGTGAGCAGTGAGGCAAATCTGTCGATGCTCCAAGAGCTTCAACAAGATATTTTGCACCTTAAAGATGCGCGCCAACAGCAACAGCATAAAATCGACACAAGCCTTGTGTTCACCAGTGGATCAAGTGCTCTGCGCGAGTTACAAGGCCTGCACGATTGGTTGCTGGGCCAATTTAATGAAGACCCAAGCCTTAAACCCAGTGACATATTAGTGATGTGTCCACAAGTTGAGGACTATGCTGCCTATGTGGGAGCTGTGTTTGATACCCATGGCCGTCAGTTTGGGTCTTGGTACGACCCCAATGCAGCCGACACGCCACAATTGCCGTGTTCTATTGCAGACCGTAAACCACAAGACTCAGAACCGTTAGTGGCGGCTTATTTACAGCTGTTACAATTGCCTGACAGTCGTTTTCATGTGTCTTATATCTTAGATTTGTTGCGTCTTCCCGCCATGCAACGCAAATTTGGCATCGATCCAGTTGAGCTTGACACTATTGCAGTGTGGCTGGCTAACGCCTGTGTGCATTGGGGTCTGGATGAACATCATAAAGCCGACACCTTGGGCCTTCTCGCATCATCTAGCACCTACAGTTGGTCTTGGGGCCTTAAACGCTTGTTGCTTGGTTTCGCTCAAGGTGATCAAGCGCCAAGGTATCAAGAAGACTGGTTACTGGCTGATGTGGAGGGCAGTCAAGCGGTACTTTTGGGCCGCTTAATGCAGGTGCTTGAGCAGTTGCAAAAGCATGCAAGAGAGCTTAATACTGCGCGCACAGGGGCCGCCTGGAGAGGTTACCTTACGGGCATGATTGATGAGTTCTTTGACGATGATCATGGAACTGAACATCATGAAGAACAAGCTAAAGAAAGCTTGTCTACAGCGATTGGCAATATGGCTATGTGGGTTGAACAAGTGGCTTATAGCCAAACTATTAGCTTGGAAGTGGTCCGCTATAGCCTAACGCAAAAACTGTCGGTAGCGAGTAGCAGTCAAGCTTTTATCACTGGCAAAATCACCTTTTGTTCTATGGTGCCTATGCGCAGCATCCCCTTTAAAGTGGTGGCCATGTTAGGCCTTAATGATGGCCAATACCCTCGTCAATCTAAACCCTTAGACTTTGACTTGATGGCGCAAGAAGAGCGCAGGGTAGGTGACCGTTCGCGGCGTGGCGATGACCGGTACTTATTTTTGGAAGCCCTAATTAGTGCGCGCTCGTGTTTGTATTTGAGTTATCAAGGCACTGATAACAAAAACAATTCGCCTCGCCAGCCGAGTTTAATTTTGTCGGAATTAATGGATTACCTCCATCGAGGTTATGGTTGGAGTTTTGATCAGGCTCAACCGCATGCTCAACTGCGTCAATTACCGTTACACAGTTTTAGTGAAGATAACTTTAATGCACCCTCTAAACTCAGTTTTGAGGCCTCTTGGTTACGCTTGTTGCAAGCTCAAAGTGGTGAAGAAAAGCCTGTGGTTATCGACCCAACTGTGCCTGCAAAGCCACTTACGGTAAGTGATCTAGTGCGTTTTTTAGAAAACCCTGGCCGCTCCTTTGCGCACCAAAGTTTAGGTCTATATTTATACGATTATGATCTGGGGCTAGAGGATGACGAACCTTTTAATAGCTCCAAATTAGTAGAATATAAGCTGCGCCAACAAATGTTCGTTGCGGCATTGTCCCATGAGCCAGAGGCTTGCCAGTTGGTAAGAGAAGAATACCAATTGAATGGGCAATTACCAGAAAGTCATCTTGCGGCCAGCATTATCGACACCACCCAGCAACAAGCGCAGGAGTTGGTCGATGAGTTACAAGCACTAGGGTATGAAGAGGTACAAAAACATTGGGTTTCAATGTCTATATCAGGTGTGATCATAGAGGATTATTTACCCTTAATGGGGGATGCTACCGATGTCACTAGCCCCCTAAAAGCGATCCTTAGCCGACCGACTAAAGCAAAAACTAAAGACAGGCTCACCCTTTGGCTTACCAGTTTACTTGCTGAAGTGGCTTTTCAACAACCTGTAGTTGGGGTTTCTGTGCACTTAGAGAAAAATTTACAACTGCATGAGTTGCACGATGCTGCCGGCCAGTTAGATAAAATTTTAGCCCTTTATACCTTGGG
>Ga0075441_10001291_pt1 | contig 12120 bp, 11 predicted proteins | sample CoawatmetaG00DNA_FD_71582 | JGI IMG/M metagenome (GOLD analysis project Ga0075441, IMG submission 71582) | Marine microbial communities from the West Antarctic Peninsula - Coastal water metaG002-DNA | ecosystem: Environmental > Aquatic > Marine > Coastal | place: Atlantic Ocean: West Antarctic...
CCAGAATAAGTATAGCCGTGGCTGAATTCTGTGCCTCGCAAGACGTCCGCGACTTTGTCGGAAATGATCGACGCACCTATTGGAATATAGCCCGAGCTAAGTCCCTTAGCGACCGTCATAACATCAGGTTCAATTCCGACTGTTTGCGACCCAAACCAATTTCCAGTCCGACCAAAGCCACAAATCACCTCGTCCGCGATCAGCAGAATGTCATACACTTTGCAGATGCGTTGGATTTCAGGCCAATAGGTTTCTGGCGGCACGATCACACCGCCGGCGCCTTGTATCGGTTCCGCGATGAAAGCCGCGACCTTGTCTGGGCCAATTTCTTTGATCTTCGCTTCCAATTGTTGGGCGCGTTCAAGCCCGAATTCCTCGGGGTTCTTGTCGCCACCCTCTGCCCACCAATGTGGTTGATCAATAAATGCGACCCCCGGAATTGGCAGGCTACCTTGGCCGTGCATCCCCTTCATACCCCCAAGCGAAGCGCCACCAATGGTGGATCCGTGATAAGCGTTCCAGCGCGAAATTATCACGTCCCTATTTGGTTGACCCTTTTCCGCCCAATAGGTGCGGACCAAACGAATGTTGGTGTCATTCGCGTCAGATCCGCCATTTGCAAAAAACACATGGTTAAGGTCGCCAGGTGCTAATTCTGCTAACTTTTGCGCCAACATCAATACCGGTACGTGGGTGGTTTGAAAGAAGGTGTTATAGAAAGGCAGTTCGCGCATTTGTCGGGCGGCTACGTCGGCCAGCTCATCGCGGCCATAACCGATGTTCACACACCAAAGCCCTGCCATCGCGTCGAGAATTTCTTCGCCTTCGCTGTCTTTCAACCAAACACCCTTAGCGGCGGTAATGACCCGCACGCCTTTTTCGGCAAGCTGGTTACTATGAGTGAACGGATGCAGATGATGCGCAGCATCAATAGCCTGCAATTCAGCGGTAGGTAGGTGGTTTGCTAGCAGTGTCATAAGGGCCTCATTAATTCAGACATTCAACAATAGGTGTTGGCGCTCCCAAGGAGAGATTTCGCGTTGATATTCTTGATTCTCAGCCTGCTTAATTTGCGCAAAAAGACTGCAAAACTCTTCCCCGATCACCGACCGGATTTCGGTTGCTTCCTCAAATCCTTCCAACGCATCGCGCAGGCTTGCTGGTAAAGGAACATCTGCCTCCCAAACTTCTTTTTTGGCCTCTTCACGGGGTTCTGTTTTGTTCATCATGCCCAAATATCCGCTCGCCAGCGATGCCGCGATCGCGATGTAGGGGTTGCAGTCCATCCCGATAACCCGGTTTTCAAGTCGGCGCGCATCAGGGCCGGAATGCGGCACTCGCAAACCCGTTGTCCGATTGTCTTTTGCCCATTCCAGATTTGCGGGGGCGCTTTGGCCTTCAACAGTTATCCTTCGGTACGAGTTCACATATGGCGCAAGCAATGGCACGATTTGCATAAGGTATTGCTGCGAGCCACCAATGAACCACCGAAACAGGTCAGTTGATGTCCCGTCATCATTCGAAAATATATTATGCCCCGTTTCGATATCTACGATGCTTTGATGTAAGTGCATCGCGCTGCCCGGGTCGTCGCGCTTTGGCTTTGCCATAAAGGTCGCAAAGACATTGTTCTTCAGCGCAGCCTCACGAATAGTGCGCTTAAAATAAAAGACCTGATCAGCCAAATGCAGCGGATCACCATGCATGAGGTTGATTTCGATTTGGCCCGCCCCTCCCTCTTGGATCAGCGTATCGATAGAAAGACCTTGGCTGGCGGCGTAGTCGTAAATTGTGTCGATAACGGGACCGTATTCATCAACTGCGGCCATCGAATAGACCTGCCTGCTCGGCACCTTGCGGCCGGTCCGCCCGACCGGTGGTTCAATTGGATCGTTTGGGTCAAGGTTTGGTTTGGTCAAATAGAACTCTAACTCCGGCGCGACAACCGCCTTCCAACCCTTATCTGCATAAGCTTGGACAATGCGCTTAAGCACGGAGCGCGGCGCAATATCCAAAGGTGTGCCATCGCGATTGAACATGTCACAGATGACCTGCAACGACACATCATCCGCCCACGGAATAGCGCAAGCAGTATTCATGTCAGGGACCAAGACAATGTCTTTTTCAAGCCATTGATCCTCAATTTCCATGCTGACAAATTCACCCGAAATTGTTTGATAAAACAATGAGATAGGCAACGCCATTTCTGTATCGGGGTCAAATTTTGTCGCTGGCATCGCCTTACCTCGCGATGTGCCAACCAAGTCGGGAACAATGCACTCGACGCCGTCGATCTTACGACCGTTGGCAAATGTTGCAAACTCTTCGGACAACGCATTGCGCCATTCAGCTTTTGTCGCCATCGCCATAATAGTCTCCCGAGCAAAAAAGGCCGCGCCCCTCCATATCAATTAATTTGATCAAATTAATTACCTTAGTCAATCATATTCTTTGTTCGTAAATTCGTATTAAACTTCGATCGTTTGGCGAATAAATTCCATACCTTGGCGTATGTCTTCTTGAAGTGCCCGCTTTACCTTCTCAAGGTCGCCATCACGCAACCCTTTTGTCGCTTCACGGTGTTGATCTGTTAGGTTTGCTGTACCAAACCGACCGCAAACAACGCGTAGCGATGGCCCAATCCGCACCCACAACGATTCAGTAATGCGCCTTAGGATCAGTGCGTCAGCGGCGTCATAAATCGTGAAATGAAACCGATAATTTGCTTCAAGGTATCCACGGATGTCGCCTTTTTGAATTGCCTCATCAATTAAGGCGTCCAGACGTTCCAGTTCCAAAATCCTGTCCAACCCGCACTTTTTCGCACCTATTTCCGCCAGTTCAGGCTCAACAGTTAGGCGGACAAGTTCAATCTGCTCTAACCAATGCATCGTCATGGTCGGCACCACAACACGGCGATTTTCTAGTGTCGCTAGTCCACCTTCTGCGGTTAACCGTCGGATCGCTTCCCTTACAGGGGTTACGCCAGCACCTATCGTTTCCGCGAGTCCGTGAATTGTAAGAGGTTGGCCAGGAACAACTTCGCCAAACAAAACCATTTCTTTGATTTGCACATAGATCGTTTCATGCTCAGGCTTTTTAACGACAACTTTATTCATTTTGCTTTGACCTTCAGGTTCTCGAGCATGTTTTAAACCATAGCCGCCCATTGCGACATATTCAATTTTTCACGAAGGGATTGCAAAAATTTTCAATTTGATCAAAAGTATTGATAATTACCGATGTTATCGCAAAGGGAGAAGCAAATGAACTATACAAAATCAAGCGCCGTTTTTGCTGCTGTTATCATGTCAGCTCAAATGGCATGGGCGGAAGAAGTCCGTGTCTATAATTGGTCAGACTACATCGACGAAGATCTGCTTTCCAAGTTTGAAGAAGAGTCCGGTTATAAGCTTATTTATGATGTTTTTGACAGCAACGAAGTGCTCGAAACCAAGCTGCTGGCTGGCGGATCGGGCTACGATGTCGTTGTGCCATCCGGTACATTTTTGCAACGCCAGATCATGGCGGGCGCATTCCAAAAGCTAGATAAGTCCATGCTCAGCAATACGGGTAACTTGTGGGACGTCGTGCAAGATCGCACCGATACTTATGATCCCGACGGCGCATATTCCATCAACTATATGTGGGGCACGACCGGTATTGGCGTGAACGTCGCCAAGGTTACTGAAATATTGGGAGAAGACGCGCCGATTGATTCTCTCGCGCTGGTCTTTGACCCAGCGAATATGGAAAAACTGGCTGAATGCGGTGTATATTTCCTCGACGCGCCTGGCGAAATTGTCCCGGCTGCGCTGCAATACCTTGGCGAAGATCCAGATAGTAAAGATCTCGACGTTCTGGCCAAGGCTGAGCCGCTGCTTGCGGCAGTGCGTCCTTATGTTCTGAAGTATAACAGCTCCGAATACATCTCGGCTTTGGCCAATGGTGATATCTGCGTGGCCTTCGGTTGGTCGGGCGACATTTTGCAATCTCGTGATCGTGCGGCAGAGGCTGATAACGGTGTGGAAATCGCCTATAGTGCGCCATCCGAGGGTGCATTGATGTGGTTCGACCAAATGGCGATCCCCGTTGATGCGCCGAACCCAACGGGCGCGCATGCATTCCTTGATTTCATCATGGACGCGGAAAATATGGCCGCGGCATCGAACTATGTCTATTATGCCAACGGCAACTTGGCATCTCAGCCGTTGCTCGAGGAAGACGTAATTGGCGATACAGCTATCTATCCAGACGCCAAAACGCTTGAAACGCTCTACATCACAACGCCCTACGACGCGAAAGTACAGCGGTTCGTGACAAGAATGTGGACGCGCGTTAAATCAGGTACGTAATTCCTTTGCCCCGGCCTGCGTTGCGGGCCGGGGTTTGTAACCGAAAATGCAGACCTGAGGCCTAAATTAAAATGCCCGAAACAACGCCCGACCCTTGGAATGATCCAACCGCCAAGCCGCTTATCCAGTTCAAGAACGTGACAAAACGATTTGGCAACTTCACGGCGATTGAAGATCTCAACATTGATATCTACGAAAAAGAATTTTTTGCCCTACTTGGCCCGTCAGGGTGCGGTAAGACCACAATGATGCGCATGCTGGCTGGGTTTGAAACGCCGACCTCTGGCACCATCTTACTTGATGGTCAGGACATTTCACCCATTCCCCCGAACAAACGCAGCGTGAATATGATGTTTCAGTCATACGCACTGTTCCCGCATTTGACTGTCTTCGACAACATCGCGTTTGGGCTGAAACGCTCGAACATGCCAAAAGGTCAGATCGCAGATCGGGTGCTGGAAATGCTACGGCTTGTACAGATCGAGAAATTCGCCAACCGCAAGCCTGAGCAAATTTCAGGTGGCCAACGCCAACGCGTGGCCCTGGCGCGCGCGCTTGCTAAGGCGCCCAAATTGCTACTGTTAGATGAGCCGCTGTCCGCGCTAGATAAAAAGCTGCGTCAGGAAACACAGTTTGAGCTGATGGATATTCAGGAAAAAACCGGCACGACCTTTGTGATTGTGACCCACGATCAAGAAGAGGCCATGACAGTCGCATCTCGGGTTGCTGTGATGGATCACGGTAAGCTTAAGCAGGTGGACACGCCTGACCGCATTTACGAGGCACCAAACAGCGCCTATGTCGCCGACTTCATCGGTGAGGTGAACATCATTGAAGGCCGTTCCACCACGCAGGGCGACACCGTGTCGATTGCATGGGCCGAAGGGCAGCCTGAGATCATCGGAACACTGTCGAAACCGGGACTGGAGGGCAATGTCACCTTTTTGATCCGCCCTGAAAAGATCGCGATTTCTGCAGAAAAACCAACTGATCGGCGCAACACATTTCAAGGGAAAGTCGTCGACATCGCATATTTGGGCAACTTGTCGACCTATTATGTGCAGATGCCGAACGGTCAGATGATCAAGGCGCAAGCCGCCAATTCACGCCGTCGATCAAGCCGACCATTCACTTGGGAAGACACGGTATGGCTGTCATGGACCGACACTGCTGGCATCATTTTGGACAGGTAAATTGTGATGAACTTTCGACGTATATTTTTGTTCTCAATTCCCTATGTATGGCTTTTAGCCCTGTTCTTGGCGCCGTTTCTGATCGTCTTTAAGATATCGCTTTCTGACATCGCGCTGGCCATTCCGCCCTACACCCCGACGCTTGACCTGTCGGGCGGCTGGGTCGCGTTCAAAGACTTCTTCTCACAGCTTGATTTTGAAAACTTCACGTTCCTCGCCAGCGATAGTCTTTATTGGAAAAGCTACCTGTCCAGCGTGCAGATCGCACTCATTTCTACATTTATCTGCTTAATGATCGGGTTTCCAATCGCCTACGGAATGGCCAACGCCCCACAAGAATGGCAGCCTACCTTGATGTTGCTGGTGATCTTGCCATTCTGGACCAGCTTTCTAATTCGCGTTTATTCATTGATCGGAATTCTAAGCCAAGACGGAATACTCAACCAATTCCTTTTGTGGTTGAGTATTATCGGTGAACCGCTCGTCATTCTGAACACAAATTGGGCGGTCTATATCGGGATTGTCTACACCTATTGCCCGTTTATGATCCTGCCAATTTACGCGACACTGACAAAGCTGGATGCATCGCTTTTAGAAGCGGCCGAGGACCTCGGTTGTTCAAGAACCTCAGCTTTTTGGCAAATTACAGTGCCACTTTCCAAATCAGGCATCATCGCTGGCTGCTTTTTGGTATTTATTCCCGCATTGGGTGAATTCGTGATCCCCTCGCTCTTGGGTGGGTCCGGCACACTAATGATTGGTAAAGTCCTATTTGAGGAATTCTTTGCCAACCGCGACTGGCCCGTTGCGGGCGCGGTCGCAGTGATCCTGTTGCTGATCTTAATCATCCCAATTGTGCTGTATCAGCGCAACGAGCAAAAGATGATGGAGGCCGAGAAATGAGACGCTTCACTTGGTTCAACGCCACATCTCTGACGCTGGGTTTTGCGTTCCTCTACATCCCGATGCTGATCGTTATCATCTACAGCTTCAACGAGTCTAAGCTGGTGACCGTTTGGGGCGGCTTTTCAACCAAATGGTACGGCGAACTGGTGCAGAACGAGGCCTTCCTTGATGCCACTCTTGTGACATTCAAAGTGGGTTTGGTATCGTCCGTTATCGCGACCATTCTTGGCACGATGGCGGCATATGTATTGGTCCGTGGCGGACGGTTTTTTGGCCGCACGCTATTCTCTGGCATGATATATGCTCCGCTGGTCATGCCAGAAGTCATCACTGGGTTGTCGTTGCTGTTGTTGTTTATCTCGATCGGCCTGGACCGCGGCATCGTTACAATCATTCTGGCCCACACAACGTTTTCGATGTGTTACGTGTCCGTCGTAGTGAGCTCGCGTCTCGTCAGCTTTGACAGATCCGTTGAAGAAGCGGCACTCGATCTTGGCTGTACGCCGTTTGACGCATTCAGATCAGTAACGCTGCCAATCATCGCGCCGGCCGTGATCTCAGGCTGGTTGTTGGCACTTACGCTGTCGCTAGATGATCTTGTGATCGCGTCATTTGTTGCGGGTCCATCGGCAACGACGCTCCCTATCAAAGTGTTCAGCTCCGTGCGATTGGGCGTAAGCCCGGAAATCAACGCATTGTCTACGATCTTGATCGGGATCGTCGCCCTTGGAACAGTTACGGCCTCAATTACAACAAAACGCGCCGTCGTTAGGCGCAGGCACGAACAACAAATGGCGGTGCAGGCCGGTTGACCTGCGCCCCTAAAACTCCTCCAAATTTGTGTAGAACCCGCCCAACAAAAGGACGGACAAATGAAGGCACGATTTACAGACGAACAGATCATAGGGATGATCAAAGAGCAGGAATCTGCTGAGAAGACCGCTGACATGTGTCGACGGCACGGGATCAGTTCGGCGACGTTCTACAAATACAAATCGAAGTATGGTGGCATGGAACCGTCGGATGCCAAGCGATTGCGTGCGCTTGTGGATGAGAACGGCAAGCTGAAGAGGCTCTTGGCTGAACAGATGCTCGACAACGCGATGTTGCGAGACATCAATGCAAAAAAATGGTGACGCCTGCTGGGAATCGGCAAGCGGTGGTTCACCTGTGCAAAGCGCACGGTGTAAGCCAGCGGCGGGCGTGTGATGTGCTGCAGATTGATCGGTCAACGGTGCGGTATCTGTCGCGTCGTGGCGATGATGTGGAACTGCGGGATGCCATCAAACGAGTTTCGAGGGAGCGGCGTCAGTTTGGTTGCCGCCGCGTCCATGTGATGATTGTGCGGGAGGGCTTTGAGGTGAACCACAAGAAAGTGAGGCGCATCTATCGTGAAGAGAAGCTTCAGGTGCGTCGCAGAGGCGGCAGGAAGCGCGCTTTGGGCACAAGGAAGCCGATGGTGCTGCCTGATGGCCCAAACCAGCGCTGGTCATTGGATTTCGTGTCTGACGCCCTGACGGATGGTCGCCGTTTTCGCATTCTGGCGGTCGTTGACGACTACAGTCGCGAGAACTTGGTGCTGGTCACAGATACATCGCTGTCCGGACACCGCGTTGCACGTGAGCTGGACAAGGTGATCGCAGAACGAGGCATGCCGAAGACAATAGTTTCAAACAACGGCACCGAGTTCACCAGTCGTGCGATTCTCAAATGGGTTCAGGAGAGTGATGTTGATTGGCACTATATCGCATCCCGCTGCCCGGCAGTGGTTTGCCTGCAAACCATGATAGGGGGCAAGCCCCAGCAGAACGGCTTCATCGAAAGCTTCAACGGCAAGCTTCGAGACGAATGTTTGAATGAAACGTTATTTGGCACATTGCGCGATGCCCACAAAACGCTTGAAGAATGGCAAGAGGATTACAACTGGCGCAGACCACATTCAGCATTGGGCAACCTGATACCGATGGAATTTTTGCAGAGAAAGGCCATGGACAAGATGGCAGCCTAACGCCAAAGATTTAACTCCAAGGACACTGCGTAAAGCTGGAGGGAACTTGGGGCACAGGTCAATAGGCACTTAGAATCAAGGTGGTGGCAGTTGCAATCAGAACAGTTTTCATCAGTCTGGGCTTCCTAATCAATCATCAAGTACGTAGCCGTAGGACCCGCTAAAGTCCTGACGAGCAACTTCACCGGCGCCACCAGTTTTTGGTGCTTCCTCTGCGGAAACGCGGCCAAAAAGGAACAAATCACGCTCAGAAGGTGGTTGTACACGGTCGGTTGGCAAGGCCAAAACTTCGCCGCGTGTGGGCGTAACGAGATGTGGGGTCACGATAATTACGAGTTCAGTCTGGCTACGCTTATATTCAGCGCTACGGAACAGTGCCCCGAGGATCGGAATATCACCAACCCACGGCAATTGACCGTTAAGATCGATAAAATCGTCCTGCAACAGGCCCGCAATTGCGAAGCTTTCGCCGTCACGCATTTCAACGGTTGTTGACGTTTCGCGACGCTTGAACGCGTCGACATTAAAGCCGTTGGCTGAAAAGCCGTTCGAGCTGTCCAAAGACGATACTGCAGCGGACAATTCCAGATTAATGATGTCGCCGTCGACGACACGCGGTGTAAAGTTCAGTTCGACACCAAATGGTTTGTACTCGACGCTGATCGATCCGCCTTCTTGCGCAACTGGTATCGGGTATTCGCCACCAGCTAGGAATTTTGCCTCTTGTCCAGACAGGGCAGTGAGGTTGGGTTCCGCCAATGTACGCACGACGCCGCGCGATTCCAGCGCTTCTAACAAAATACCAACCTCGACGCCGCCGGCATTAAAGCCGAACAAGAATGCACCGTTGTTATCGTTGCTGGACGGCGTTGATCCGGTTAAGGCCGAAGAAATTGCACCCGAATTGTTGAGCGCGTTTGTTCCGCCAGATAAGCCCAGACTGTTCCCTATCGCAGAACCTTGTAGCGCGATTGAAGATGAAAGCGACTTGCTGACGGACCGCTGCATTTCGGCAAAGCGGACCTTGAGCATGACTTGTTGTGTGCCGCCAACGGACATTAAATTAGATACACGGTCAGGAGCGTACCGTTGCGCCAATTCCATTGCGCGATCAAGGCGGGCGATAGAGCTGACCGTGCCGGATAAAACGATTCCGTCGTTGGCAGTGCGGACTTCAATCGGCTCACCTGGTAAAATCTGCTCAAGGCGTTCTTTAAATTCAGCGATATCAGGTGTGACGTGGACTTCCACGTTGGTGATAAGCCGCCCGTCACCACCCAAAAGGGTCAATGTTGTCCGACCTGGTTCTTTGCCAAGCACATAGATGGTGCGATCCGACAGGGATGAAATATCCGCAATGCTGGGGTTGGCGATTGATAATTCAGTGAATGGGGTGTCGCTTTCGACAACCACGGCTCGGTTCATCGGCACGTTCAACGCGCTTGACGGCGCACCGCGCATCACCTGTAGCGTTTCAGCCTGCGAAATCGTGGGGGCCGAAATGATTGCCAAAGCAAAGCTGGCCGCAACCGCTTTGATAAAATTCTTGCATGTCATCGTGACCTGCCTCTCCGATCGTGCCTCATTTTACGGGTCATTTTACGCCCGCATTTTTCTAACAGTGTCTCGAAACGATATTTATTGCAAGATTCAATACGTTGTTGGGCAATCCTAATCTGGATAAGTTGGAACAGTGTGTCTGCGATGGAAAAAGGCACGCACATAAAGTGTCGCGCGTGCCCTTAGAAATTCAGTTTTTTGATCTAGTCGCTGCAGGGGACAGGAATCTGCAGGACATCAGCGCCGCGTCGCGTTTTGATTGTGCATACCCGATCGACTGGGGCGACCTCGACTTGAGCAATAACCGGATCCTCGGCAAGTCCGAGCAAAGCCCGTTGATCGACCAAGACGTTTTCGCTCAAGCTGTCATCATCGTCACCGACAAGTGACAGGGTCAAAGCGCCGCTTGACTGTGCTTGCGCCAAGATGCCGACGTCTTGTGGGGACACCTGAACAGTCACGGTGCGGGCTACGCTGACACCGCTTCGGTCGCCGTCAGCAGTTTGATCAATTGCGATGATTTCAACGCCGGACTTGATGAGTTGGGTGAACAACTGACGGTTGCCATTGCCAGCAAACCCTGTCCAATACACATCAACACGATGACTTGGGCGCAGGAAGCCGGACATATCACTGGCGACGTCGACCTTAATTGTAAAGGCGTGCATCCCACGGCTTAGGCGGCTTGTGATGCCCGCGTCACGGCCCGGCTGGGTGACTTTAATCGCCAAAATGGGTTCATTGATTTCCATCTGATGCAATGCGATGCGCGGCACATCTTCTCCGTCAGGGAAAATCTCTTCTAGGGTTGCAAAAGAGCCCTCGGGGACGAAAGCGATTGCGTAATCAATCAACGTCACGTCTCCTGGAAGGATTGGTTCTCCATAGGTGATTGTCCGTCTGGGCGCATAAATTTGGTTGGTTGGAACCGTTTGCGCCGTCTTAGTGCGTTCTTGCGCCAAAGCAGTTTCCTGCTGGCTTACAAACCCCTGGACCATATAGACAGCAAAGCCCGCAAGGCCCATGCCAACTAGCAATACTAATGCAAACACACCGCGCATTTCCGTACCTCAATTCAATTTTCAGTGCGGCCACTGCGAGGGGCCGCTGGATTATGATCGCTTGTGTGCGACCGTTATTCGGTGACGCAGGACCCAACCTTTGCCTGAAGTTCATTGCCTGCAGCAATGGCGTCCTGACTTATAGAAATACCGAAGCCGGTTGCCAGGATGACGATCGACGCGGTGAGGGCGTCCCAATCGATACAGATAGCGTCAAACTGGTCGGTGAGAAAGTTTCCAAATTGGTCTCGCATTTGTCTTCCGATACATACTAAGTTCAATGGGAATAACGAAAATAATAGCAACACAATGCGGCAGGTTGGTGGCCGTTTGGCGCCAAATGCGTGAAATTGAAGCGGGCATCGCAACGTCAAAAGGTCGCCTCACTAGAAATGGGGCGGCCTGATCCAATAATCTAAGAAGATTGATTATGATCCTGATTGGGCAATCAAGTCAGCTTCAATCTTGTCTGCAAGTGTTGTCGCGCCAGTTTTCACTGATGCACCAACAACCGCACCAAGCAGAACGATTGCAGCGGTCAAGACAACCTAGTCAACTGTTACTGCGCCGGATTCGTCATTTTTGAAATTTTTGATAGAGTTAAGCATTGAAGTCCCTCCTCAGGGTTTGGTTGGATTTCATGTCAAACCTTGTCGGATCTCATTGAACCGGCCTCTTATTGGTTCAATCCCCGTCTTGGATGAAACTGTTTTGCCATTCGAATGGGGCAGGAATTTGTCAGTAATCGCGTGATTTTGGGAAGCCTTCGATAAAATACATTAAATTTTATAATGGTTTGATTTTACTTTCCACAAACGGGATTAAAGCCACCGGCTTCCAGCCGGTCCGCTTTAGCGTAATGTACTATAATCTTCCCTCTCATTTTTAAGACCCAGCGAAGCGGTAAGGGTCTTAAAAATGAGAGGGAAGATTATGATCTATTCCACAGGAAGCCATACCAAATTTTATCACCGATTTCACGTCGTCTGGACAACAAAATACCGTTACAAAGTTATGCGCGGTGAGATGCGTGAGCG
>Ga0075441_10001292_pt1 | contig 12113 bp, 10 predicted proteins | sample CoawatmetaG00DNA_FD_71582 | JGI IMG/M metagenome (GOLD analysis project Ga0075441, IMG submission 71582) | Marine microbial communities from the West Antarctic Peninsula - Coastal water metaG002-DNA | ecosystem: Environmental > Aquatic > Marine > Coastal | place: Atlantic Ocean: West Antarctic...
TAACATAATCTTACTTTTTACAAAACATTTTCTACATTCTATTTTTGTTTATATTTGCCAGGATTAATTTTAAAAGAAAATAAGATGGATACAAAGAAATTTGCAATGAACTATGGTGCTGTATTGGGTTTAGTTCTGGTTGCTATTGCAGTTATTATGTGGTCAGTAGGTGCTGATGACAAACAATCAATCATTCCTGCGTTATTAAACAATGGTATCACAATTGCATTTATTTCCTATGCTATTATTCAGTATCGTGATATTAATAATAATGGTTTTATGTCTTATTCTGAATCTTTAAAGTTAGGAACTACTGTCGCTTTTTTCTCATCTATTATCTTGGCTTTTTATCAATTTATATACATTTCCTATCTTGATCCTAATGCTTTAAGTGAAATAATGAGAATTACTGAGCAAGCTATGTTAGAATCAAATCCTGAAATTTCGGATGAAGAATTGGATATGGCTTTAGAAATGACTGGTAAGTTTATGCAACCACATTGGATGATGATAATGGGAATGTTAGGAGGTACTTTTATGGGTTTCCTTTATTCTTTAATTATTTCTATTTTTGTTAAAAAAGAAGACCCAACTTTAATCGCATAGTTTATGAATATTAGTGTAGTAATCCCTTTATTTAATGAAGAAGAATCTTTGCCAGAATTATGCGCTTGGATTGATAAAGTAATGCAGAAGAATAACTTTACTTATGAAGTGCTTTTAATTGATGATGGTAGTAAGGATAAATCATGGGAAGTAGTAGAGCAAATTTCTGTTGAAAATACAAATATAAAAGGAATAAAATTCAGAAGAAATTACGGTAAGTCGGCTGCACTTAATGTTGGTTTCGCAAAAGCTAAAGGTGATGTAGTTATTACTATGGATGCTGATTTGCAAGATAGTCCTGAGGAAATCCCTACATTATATAATAAAATTGTTACTGAGGGTTTTGATTTAGTTTCAGGTTGGAAAGCCAAACGCTATGATCCTTTAACCAAAACTATACCTACCAAACTCTTCAATTGGGCAGCTCGTAAGGCTTCAGGCATTTATTTGCATGACTTTAATTGTGGATTGAAATCCTATAAAAATACAGTTGTAAAATCAGTTGAGGTGCATGGTGAAATGCATAGATATATTCCAGTACTAGCTAAGTGGGCAGGTTTTTCTAATATTACAGAACAGGTAGTTGAACACCAAAGTCGTAAGTATGGTGTTACCAAATTTGGTATGGAGCGTTTTGTAAATGGTTTCTTGGACTTAATTACCATTACTTTTGTTTCTCGTTTTGGTAAAAAACCTATGCACTTTTTTGGTGTGTTGGGTAGTTTAATGTTTATGATAGGTTTTAGTTTGTTTACTTATATTACAGGTGCTAAATTGTACGCTATGTTTTCCGCTATTCCCGCAAAAAATATTGCTGATATGTCAGGGTTTTACATTGCTTTAACCGCTATGGTTATTGGTGTGCAGTTGTTTTTAGCAGGATTTATTGCCGAGATGGTTTCGCGTAATGCTTATGATAGAAACAACTATCAAGTAGAAAAAGAAGTTTAAATTTTGAGTAATAAAAAAGTAATTATTATTGGCCCTGCTTTTCCTTTTAGAGGGGGTATAGCCAATTTTAATAATGCTTTAGCACAAGAATATCATAATAGAGGAGATCAGGTTACTCTCTATTCTTTCACCCTTCAATATCCAGGTTTTTTATTTCCTGGAACTACACAATACGAAAGTGGAGAAGCTCCCAAAAACTTAAAAATAAAAACACTTATCAATTCGGTTAATCCATTTAACTGGGTGACTGTTGCTCGTAAAATAAATAAGGAACAGCCCAATTATGTTATTATAAGATATTGGTTGCCTTTTATGGCACCTTGTTTGGGTTCTATTGCTCGTTTACTTAATAAGAAAATAAAAATTATTGCTATTACAGACAATGTTATTCCACATGAGAAGAGAATTGGAGATACTTTGTTTACTCGCTATTTTGTAAAAAGTTGTGATGCCTTTTTGTCACTCTCAGCATCAGTGCTGGACGACCTTTCTAAATTTACAGATTCTAGTTTTAAAAAGTTTATTCCACATCCTATTTATGATGTTTTTGGGGATGCAATTCCTAAAGAAAAAGCCTTAGAAAACTTAGGGCTAAAGCCTAAGGATAAACATTTGTTATTTTTTGGTTTTGTGCGAAAGTATAAGGGCTTGGATTTAATGTTACAAGCAATGGCAGATAGTCGTGTAATTGACTTAGGAATAAAATTAATTATTGCAGGGGAATTTTATGATGATAAAACTGAATATACTGATATGATTGATGATTTAGGAATTGCAGAAAATATCATCATGAATAGTGATTTTATTCCTGCTGATAAAGTTAAAAATTATTTTTGTGCTGCTGATATGATTACTCAAACCTATCGTACAGCAACCCAAAGTGGTGTTACTCAAATTGCTTATTCTTTTGATAGACCAATGTTGGTGACTGATGTTGGTGGTTTGGCTGAAATTGTTCCCAATAATAAGGTGGGATATGTCACTTCTCAAAATCCTACTGAAATTGCAGATGCAATAATTGACTTTTATGCAAACAATAAAGAAGAAGAGTTTTCAGTTAATGCTAGGTTAGAAAAGAAAAGATTTAGCTGGAAATTCTTTGTTGAGGGACTAGATGAATTAATGAATTCAGTAAAGAATTAATCATTTCTTTTTACCCTATATTTGCAAAAAATAATTTCATGAAAAAATTACTTTTATTTTTAATGTTTATTCCTTTCTTAGGTTTTACTCAAATTATTAATGAAGTTGATGCAAATGGTTTAAAACAAGGTGTTTGGAAAAAAACTTTTGACAATGGTAACTTGCGTTACAATGGGCAGTTTAAGAATAATAATCCTGAGGGAATTTTCATGTATTATTATGATTCTGGTGAGTTGCAAGCTGAAAAAAAGTTTTTTCATTCAGGGTTAGCAGCAGCAACTCATATTTTCTATAAAAATGGAAAGCTTAAGGCAGCAGGAATTTATGTGAATGAACTAAAGGACAGTACTTGGAATTATTTCAGCGTTGATAGTGTGCTAATGATGAGTGAGCAGTATCAAAAAGGAAAATTAAATGGGGTAACAAAAACGTATTACTACACAGGTGAGTTGTATGAAATTAAAAATTGGACTCAAGGAGTAGAAAATGGTTCTTGGATTCAATATTTTATTAATGGTGAAACTAAAATGGATATCTTAATTAATCATGGTGTTAGGGAAGGTAAGGTAGTGTATTATTTTCCTAGTGGAAAGGTGTATTATAATGGATCTTATCTTGCTGATGATAAATCAGGTATTTGGGAATATTTTACCGAAGAAGGAGTCAATGACACAATAATAAATTACAATGAGTAAAGGAAGAGTTTTAATGGCAATGAGTGGTGGTATTGATAGTACCATGGCATCTTTATTATTACATGAACAAGGGTATGAGGTTATTGGTTTAACCATGAAAACTTGGGATTATGAGAGTTCAGGTGGTAATAAAAAAGAGACAGGTTGTTGTAGTTTGGATTCTATAAATGATGCACGTCAATTGGCTGTTGATTGTGGTTTCCCACATACTATTCTAGATATCCGTGATGAGTTTAAGGGATTTATTATTGACAATTTTGTTGATGAATATATTGCTGGTCGTACTCCAAATCCTTGTGTGTTATGTAATACACACATAAAATGGGAAGCTTTATTAAAGCGTGCGGATATGTTAAATTGTGAGTTTATAGCAACAGGACATTATGCTCAGGTTCGTAAAGTTGAAGAGCGTTTTGTTGTGTCGAAAGGTTTGGATGAAAGTAAAGATCAATCCTATGTACTTTGGGGGGTTACTCAAGAATGTTTGAAAAGAACAATTTTCCCAATGGGAGAGTATCATAAAAAGGATATAAAGCAAATGGCCTTGGATAGAGGTTATAAAGCTTTAGCTGAAAAGAATGAGAGTTATGAAATTTGCTTTATTCCTGATAATGATTATAGAGGTTTCTTAAAAAGAAGGGTAGAAGGGTTAGAGGAAAAAGTAAAGGGAGGTAATTTTATTACTACTGACGGCCATATTGTTGGTACGCATGATGGATATCCTTTTTACACTATTGGACAAAGAAAAATTGGAGTTTCCCTAGGTCCTAATCCTACTTATGTTATTGGGATAAATCCTGAAGATAACACAGTGGTTGTCGGTATGAAAGAGGACTTGCAAGAACAAGAAATGTTTATTAGAAATGTAAATTACCTCAAGTATGCTAAAATTGAAGATGGAATGCAATGTTTAGTGAAAGTGCGGTATAAACATAAAGGCGAAATGGCTACTATTACTAATGATGGCGAAAACTTGAAAGTACTATTTCATAAAAAAGTTGGAGGTATAGCTCCTGGACAATCGGCTGCAATTTATGAAGGAGACGATTTAATTGCTGGAGGCTTTATTATAAAAAAATAAATTTTGAAGGTCTCTGAAATCTCATATCAAGAAACTAATAAATTTTCTAATCTTGTCCTTGATTACCTCAAAAAGGATGAGAAATTAGAACCCTTTGTTAATCACTTTCCTACATTAGAAAATTTTGAAAAACAAATTACTGAAAAGAAAACTCATTCTATAGATAGAGTAGTTTTGTTTGATGTTTTAAGTAAGCAAAATGCAAGTTTATCTCTTTCTGGAAAATCAAAATTAAATATTGAAAGCTTAAAAGAGAATTCTACTTTTACAGTAACAACAGGACATCAACTCTGCTTATTCACTGGCCCGCTTTATTTTATTTACAAGATAATTTCTACTATTAATCTGGCAGAACAGTTAGAAGAAAAATATCCTAATAATAATTTTGTGCCTGTTTTTTGGATGGCAACTGAGGATCATGACTTTCAGGAGATTAATCATATTCATCTTTTTGGTAAAAAAATAGCTTGGGACAGTAAGCAAAGTGGTGCTGTTGGAAGAATGAATTTAGATGGTTTTGAAAGTCTCTTAACCGAATTGAAATCAGTTTTAGGAACTTCAGAAAATGCAGATAAATTAATTTCTCTTTTTGAAAAATCATATTTAAATCTTGATAAATTGGCTGATGCTACTCGGTATTTGATAAACGATTTGTTTGGTAAGTATGGGTTAGTTATTTTAGATGGAGATGATAAGAGACTGAAAGAACAATTTATTTCTACTATTAAAAAAGATGTTTTAGAGCAAGGTTTTCAAAAACCCATAACTAAATGCAGTGCAGATTTAGCATCTAAATATAAAGCTCAAGCCTATGTTCGTCCTATCAATTTTTTCAAATTATCAGAAGGGAAAAGAGAATTAATTAAAGGAGAAATTACTGAAAAGGAAATAGAAAATAATGTTGATAGTTTTAGCCCAAATGTATTGTTACGACCACTTTATCAGGAAACTATTTTGCCAAATATTGCATATATTGGAGGTGGGGCTGAGGTTGCTTACTGGATGCAGTTAAAAACTGCTTTTGTGCAGGAAAATATTCCTTTCCCAATTTTGATGTTAAGAAATTCTGTCTTATTTATGGATGATAAACAGAATCAAAAACGACATGCTTTAGGCTTTACACTTAATGATTTGTTTTTGGATGAACATCAATTGCAAAAAATGTTTGTGCTAAATCAAAATGATACTGCTGTATCCTTAAAGGATGAAATGGATGCTGTTGAAAATATATATGCATCAATTACTGCAAAAACTACTGATGTAGGGCTTCAGAATAGCATAAATTCCCAACAACAAAAACAGTTAAAATCTTTTAAGCAATTGGAAGAAAAATTATTAAGATTAGCTAAGCAAAAAAATGAAAGTTCTTTAAATCAGATAAGTAAAATAAAACAACAGTTGTTTCCTGAGAATAGTTTGCAGGAACGCTATGATAATTTCATTCTGTTTTATTTAAAAAATGGGGATAACTTTATTGAAATATTAAAAGAGAATTTAAATCCGCTAAACCCTAATTTCGTAGTTTTGAATCCTAAAATAAAATAGTTAAATGGAGCACGAAAAAATATTAATATTAGACTTTGGTTCGCAATATACACAACTTATTGCTAGAAGAGTAAGAGAGTTAAACATCTACTCCGAGATACATCCTTACAATAAGATGCCTGAGATTGATGGTAGTTGGAAGGCTGTTATTTTGTCAGGTTCTCCGCATTCTGTTCGTGAAGAAAATGCTCCTATTGCTGATTTGTCAGCAATAAAAGGAAAGTTGCCCTTGCTAGGAATTTGTTATGGAGCTCAACATTTAGCACATGAATTTGGAGGAGAGGTATTACCTTCAAATACTAGAGAATATGGTAGAGCCAACTTATCTTTTGTGGATACTGAGAATGAATTAATGAAAGGTGTTCCTAATGATTCACAAGTATGGATGAGTCATGGAGATACAATTGCTACTATTCCTGATAATTATAAAGTTATTGCTTCAACTAATGATGTGAAAGTTGCGGCTTACCATATTGAAGGTGAACAGACTTATGCTTTGCAATTTCATCCTGAAGTGTATCACTCTAAGGATGGAGCAACCATTTTGCAGAATTTTTTAGTTGATATTTGTGGTTTTCAACAAGATTGGACTCCAGCGTTATTTGTTGAAGAAACTGTTGCTGATTTAAAACAAAAAATAGGAAATGATAAAGTTGTTTTAGGCCTTTCTGGTGGTGTGGATTCTAGTGTTGCGGGAGTGCTTTTAAATAAAGCAATAGGAGAGAATCTATATTGTATTTTTGTAGATAATGGATTGTTACGAAAGGGAGAGTTTGAAAGTGTTCTGGAGCAATACAAAGGAATGGGCTTAAATGTAAAAGGAATAAATGCGAAAGACCGTTTTTATGATGTTTTATCTGGAGTGTCAGATCCTGAGAAAAAACGTAAAGCAATTGGGTCAATGTTTATCGATGTGTTTGATGATGAATCAAATCAACTAGAGAACGTAAAGTGGTTAGCACAAGGAACAATTTATCCTGATGTAATTGAGTCGGTTTCAGCAACAGGAGGTCCTTCACAAACTATTAAATCTCATCATAATGTAGGTGGTTTACCTGATTATATGAAACTTAAAATTGTTGAGCCTTTGAATACTTTGTTTAAGGATGAAGTACGGAGAATTGGAAAGTCTATGGGGATTGATAAGGAATTATTAGGAAGACATCCTTTTCCAGGACCTGGTTTAGCAATTCGTATTTTAGGAGATATTACTGCTGAAAAAGTAAATATATTACAAGAAGTGGATCATATTTTTATTTCTTCATTAAGAACTGCTGGATTGTATGATAAAGTATGGCAAGCAGGAGCAATTTTCTTGCCCGTTCAATCAGTTGGAGTAATGGGAGATGAGCGTACTTATGAATATGCAGTTGCTCTAAGAGCAGTAGAATCAACTGATGGAATGACAGCTGACTGGGTGCATTTACCGTATGAGTTCTTGGCAAAAGTATCCAATGATATTATTAATAAAGTAAAGGGAATTAATCGTGTGGTTTATGATATTTCATCAAAACCACCAGCTACTATTGAATGGGAATAATTAGAAAAATATTAGTTGTATTTTTACTATTATCTGTTTTTGTTTTATCGGGTAAAACAGCAACTGATACTGTTTTTTTTGATGGTGATATTTATGTAAAGCATATTGTTAATGCAGGAGAATCACTTAAATCAATAGCTAAGTTACATAAGGTTAAAACAGCTGATATTATTGATAATAATGAGATAGAAAAGCGTCTGTATTATAAACAATTATTATACATTCCTATTTTTTATAATCAGCAAAAAAATAAGAGTAACTCTTATGATTTAATCATTCAAAAACAAATTAAAAATTCTTCAGAACTAAAAGATACTTCAGTGTTGAATATTGCTTTGTTAATGCCTTATTTTTTGGTAAAGAATGATACCATGTTTAATGATTTTGAGGATACTACAGGAATTCCAGATATTTATTATAAAGGTTCGGAGGTAGCTCTTTCTTTTCATGTTGGAGTGGAAATAGCACTTGATTCTTTAAGGAATAAAGGAAAGGATATCCGTTTACACACTTTTGATACTAACAAGGATACCTTAAAAGTTCATCAAATTGTGACTTCATTGGTTTTGGAAAATATGGATATTATTATTGGGCCTTTGTATGCTAATAATTTTAGGATTTTATGTGAGAAATATGGTGATGATACCACTAAAATATTAATTTCTCCTCTTTCTAAAAACACTAGCAATGTAAAAAAATATAAAGCCGTTTATCAGCTTTCCCCTTCTTTTCAAGTGCAGGAAAATATCATTATGGATTATGTTTTAAAATACCATAAAAAAGATAGGGTTATTGTACTTAACGAAAAAGGCATTGAGGGAAAATCAGCTTATATTAAAAACTTATTTCTTCAGCAAGAAAAAGAAATAGAAACCTATACTGTAGAATATACTAAAGTAGATTCTATCCGTAAAATATTTACAGAAAAACAAGTTGTAATTATTCCTTCAGAAAACAAAGCCTTTGTGAGTAAAATTCTTGGATCTATTGGAGGTTTGGACTCTACATCATTTGTTTTTGGTTTGTATGATTGGAAAAAATATGATAATTTGGATATTCATAATTTAATGTTTTTAGATGTTAAGTTTCCCGACCCTTATAGCTTTAGTAAATCAAATAATCATGATATTTCTTTTGTTAATTTGTTTCAAAAAAAGTACAACACTAACCAAGCTAAATATACACATATTGCATATAATACTTTGATGCATTTTTGTTCTGATTTTTCTTTATTTAGATTTAAGTCTTTAAAAGATGGAGGAAATATGAATACATATTCCCCCTTGCATCATTATTTTGATTATGAGTTAGTTCCCTTGAGATAGGTTATATAAACCTTTTATCTTTTCTCTCGTTAACATAGTATGGTTGATAATTGAAGCTACTAGCACATTATAACTTATGTATCTAATCTCAAGTTTGTAATATGAAAAGAATTATTAAAATATTACCTTTTTTCATTTGTGTTATTTTTTATACTAATTTAACAGCTCAATGTGTTGGTTCACAGTCTGCATCTATGTTACCTGCAGGTCCTTATGTCCCAGGGCAAGTAGTTACAGTTACTTATACTCTAAGTAGTTTTACTCAGGTAAATAGTAATTGGATAATTGCTTTTGATATTGGCTATGGTAATGGATGGTCTTCAATTTCTCCTGTTTCTGCTCCAGGAAATCCTGGAGGCTCATCAGGGTCTTGGATCTGGGACACTCAAAACACTTATCCAAGTGGATTAAATTATGGCCCTGGTTATAGATTTCAGAATTCATCAAATGTTAATTGGGGAACTTCCTCTACAGGTTCTTTTACGTTTAGTTTTCAGTTAATAGTTGGTAATTCTTGTATACCTAAAGATTTAGCTATAGATTTAAGTGTTATTGGTGATTGTCAAACAGGAGGTTGGAATAATGGGTCTTGTTGCTCTATATTACCATATTCTGTTTATTCTGGAAATTCATTATTGACAAATCCGTCTGTCGTTGCAGGATTAGATCAAACAATTTGCAATGGAGGGAATCCTACAACTTTAGCAGCAGCTGGGAGTAGTAGTGGATCATATAGTTGGTCGCCAACTTCTGCTTTTACAAACCCAAATCAGCAAAATCCTAGTTTTAATTCAGTAGTAAATACAACTACAGTTTATACAGTAACCTTTACAGATGTAAATGGCTGTATTGCTAATGATAGTGTTACCATTACTGTTAATCCTATTCCCACGGTTACGCTTTTGGCATCACCAAACCCCGCTTGTTTAGGAGATGATATTATTTTAACAGCATCAACATCTATTCCTGTAAACAGATATAGATTTCAATATAATACTGGAGGTGGTTGGGTGAATATATCTGTGCCAGGTTTTGACATTATAAATCCAGTTACTTTTTCTAATATAACGACCACTACGCAGTTTCGGGTAAAAGTAAGAGAATATAATGGCTGTACAAACAGTAGTTGGTCATCAATAATAACGGTTCCTATGAATACGATAGTTACTCCGCCAATAAGTCACAACTAAATTTAATTAATAATCAAAAACGTTAAGGTCATGAAAACAAAAACTAAACAAAAAATTCTAAAAGTACTTGCTATATGCATATTATTTTTAAGCAATATCCATTTAATGGCTCAAACTTCTCAAACGGTTACACAAACTGTATGTGCAAGCTCACCTGCTGAACCCTATTTGATTAATCCTCCTTCTGCTGGATCAATCTATCAATGGACATTAAGTGGAGGTGGTGTTATTAATCCTGTATCAACATCAAATTCTATTACAATTGATTGGGGGGCAATAGCTGGAGGTCCTCATACTTTAGAAGTGATAGAATCTAATGGAGGATGTTATAGTACCTTAGTGACATTAGATATTACCATAGTTGATGGGCCTACAGCATCCGCAGGACTAAATAGTGATATTTGTGTTGGAGATATTTATTCATTATCGTCAGCTATAGCTTCAAATCAGGTGTCAGTATTATGGACAACATCAGGTGATGGAACATTTTCAACTGCATCTTCACCTAATCCTGATTATACTCCAGGAACTAATGATATAGCTACAGGAACAGTAGATTTAACACTGACATCAACAGGTTCAGGCCCTGCGAATTCTTCATGTTCTACTAATAGTTCTACGCTAACCCTTACTATACATCAAGTTCCTACTGCAAATGCAGGAACTAATGATAATGTATGTGCAGGAAATAATTATACATTATCGGGTAGCTCAACAAATGGAACAGGGGCTTGGACAACATCAGGAGATGGAACATTTACAATAGCATCTTCTGCTAACAGTGATTATACGCCAGGACCTACTGATATATTAAATGGTTCTGTAGTATTAACTTGGACATTAACAGGAACGGCACCTAGTTCTTTAGCTTGTAATAGTGTTACTAGTTCAATGATACTAACTCTAGACGCTTCCCCGATAGCAACTTCAGGAGCAAATGGTGATGTTTGTGTTGGAGATATTTATTCATTATTGTCAGCTACAGCTTCAAATCAGGTGTCAGTATTATGGACAACATCAGGTGATGGAACATTTTCAACTGCATCTTCACTTAATCCTGATTATACGCCAGGAATTAATGATATGACTACAGGAATAGTAGATTTAACGCTTACAGCTACTGGTACCGCTCCAGCAGGTTCTGCATGTGCTACTAATAGTTCTACTCTAATACTTACTATACATCAAGTTCCTACAGCAATAGCAGGGAATAATGGTGCTGTTTGTGCAGGAAGTAGTTATACATTATCGGGTGCTTCATCAAATGGAGCTGGTGCTTGGACAACTTCTGGTGATGGAATATTTACTAATGCAACTTCCGGTACTAGTGATTACACACCAGGATCAACTGATATATTAAATGGTTCAGTAGTGTTAACATGGACAGTTACAGGAACTGCCCCTAGCTCTTTAGTTTGTGTAAGTGCTTCTAGTTCAATGACACTAACCATTGTGCCTGCTCCTACTGTATTTACAGGACCAAATGATGTCATTTGTGAAAATACTCCTTATTCATTATCGTCAGCTACAGCTACAAATCAGCTTTCAGTATTATGGACAACATCAGGAGATGGGACATTCACAAATTCATCTTCACTTAATCCTGACTATATTCCAGGACCTAATGATATAATAGCTGGTGCAGTAGATTTAACGCTTTCATTAACTGGTAATTCGCCATGTTTATCTATAGTTAGTACAATGACATTAACGGTTATATCAAATCCAATAACAGGGCCAATTTTTCATAACTAGAAATTAATGCGTAAATTAGAAGTTATCATATTATTCCTTTTTGTATTTGCTATACAAGTTGCTGCACAAAATACTGCACATTTGTGTGTTGGGAATAATCGTAACTTTATAGTGCCTAATAATCCAACATCTGCTTATAATTGGCAAGTTAGTGACCCTAGCTTAGCCACTATTGATTCTGGTAACGGAACACATCATATTTTAATTGACCTTAACAATATAGGTGTGTTTAAATTACTAGTTGAAGAAATAGATGCAAATGGGTGTAAAGGATATGATAGT
>Ga0075441_10001296_pt1 | contig 12094 bp, 12 predicted proteins | sample CoawatmetaG00DNA_FD_71582 | JGI IMG/M metagenome (GOLD analysis project Ga0075441, IMG submission 71582) | Marine microbial communities from the West Antarctic Peninsula - Coastal water metaG002-DNA | ecosystem: Environmental > Aquatic > Marine > Coastal | place: Atlantic Ocean: West Antarctic...
GAAAATAAAGTTATACTACAATTTTTCCTATAATAATATAAGAAAAAAACTGAAGGTACCATAATAAAAAAGGATTGAGCAAAGGTATAATCTAAGGAAAAACTTTTGAATATTTTCAAAAAAGCATGAATTAAAAATTCAAAATTTTGATCAGTTCCTAATAAAATATTCTCATAAACTTCTATATATCGCAAATAATCACCACCAGCTCCTCTCCAAAAAGAAAAAACAAGCAATAAAGAACAGTATGAAAATAAGTAAATTCTATTTAACGAACTACTTTTGACCACGCATCACCCACCATATTAAATGAATCGATTATTAATTCAGAATCATTACCAAAATCCATAAACCGCTCCACTTCAAAATTATCTAACGAATATATGAATCTTTTATCTATATTATTAGAAATAAATACACCTTCACTGACTGCTACAGGAACACCACTTGCTATTGCCTCACGAATGACATTCGGAGAATTATCTTGCCTAGAGGGAAGTATTAATAAGTCAATTTTTTCAGCTAATAATTTAGCAACATCTTTCCGCTCTAAGGGCCCTAATGACTGAAGGCCTATGCTGCTGCATTGGTCATTAAATGTAGGTAATAGTGAAGATAGCAAACCATCTCCAACAAGAATGGCTTTCTTAATTTTAACGGACTCACTCAATCGTGCCAAATAGAAAGGAAGTAAATCAAATCCCTTTACATCTTCAAAACGTCCAACATACGCCACTATCAGCGGATCTAGATCTGTACCTGTTGCCCTATTCGTCCTAGTTTTACCAAAATAATTTGGTAGTGGCGGATCCAAATCTAAAATATTATTATAGGGGAACTGTTGTTTACATAGTTCAAAAGATGAACCATTCGCAACAAGTATAATATTCCTTCTAATAAGACATCTTTGTATTGAAGACTTGATTGGGCCGTGTAATCGTAAAATGACCCTATGCTTGGACAATAACGATAACATGAAGCCAACAACAAAAGCCTCTCCAAGAATTACATTATGCTCCTTTTTCAGTAATAATCGAAAACCAACTACCAGCTCAAAGAGCAACAAACTACCCCATTTTAGAAAGCGTTTTTTTTGGCGCTTCCACCAACTAGTATCCGCAGTAGTAGACCAATAATAAAAAGGGGTTTTTATTGCACACTTTCCCGGAAATATCGAGATTTTTTCATCATTATCACAATAATAAATTTCCACATCTGCACCAATTCCATCAAAATGATCCTTGATAGCATTTGCAGCACTTTCCCCGCCACCCGAAATGTACTTATTACCCCAGTTAACTATACTAATATTTTTCATAAAAGCGCTTGGACACTGGAATCTTAATATATTGTTTTGATAAAAGTCCGATACTATCATCTTCAGGAGAGTCTGTATGAAACTCATGCATAACAGGACTCCCATTTGGGAAATTATTGTGCCACCAAATCACCTTTCCCTTGCGCCGGCAAGGTGATTTAATAAAATCGCGATAGCGGCCAAATACACCTTGATTCAATCGCGCTGCAATAATATTTCCACTAGGTATCGAGTCGCCTAGCACAATATTTATTATTTCAAAGGAAGATGCACTGACTATATAGACATCATTACCTTCGCATGAAGCACTCTTAAGCAAGGACCAGTCAAGCGCTTCTTGAAACTGAAGTTTTAAAGAGTTTATTGACTTTTCTATCAAAAAATAAGGCATTATTAACAACAATAATCGCTCAATACGCCGCATACTCGCTCGTCCAATTTTAAAACCATCAAAATACAATACAATACGCTTTCCAAACAGCCCATAAAGTAAAACAGTGCGTAAAGTTTGATGAGGCAATAAAGTTCCACAAAAATCAAAAACTATAACTTTTCTCATATAAGTTTAATTATCTCATTTAATTTTTTTTCAAAGACTGCTTGATTGAAGTGACAGCTCTTCAAGTTATTTACTTTAGACCCCAACGCAGCATTTAGTGCTTGATGAGCCTCGTCAATATCTCCAGGTGAAAAAACCAACTCGTTTGATGTTAATAACGAAGAATCACCAACATCAGAGCAAACAAATTTCCTTCCAAAAACATTTGCATCAAGCCCTAAATTAGGAAAAGACTCGCCGTAAAGACTGGTCGATAGAACAACGTCAACGTAAGGGATTATCGACGATAATTCTTCATTCTTATGTGAATATGTCAATCGTTCCGCACTGAGTATACTTTGTAATATTTTTAACGATACTTCTCTCTCTTTCTTAAAATCCTCACCAACAACTACAAAGCCGACTTCTGTATTTTTTTTGTACATCAAGGCCAAATCTAAAAAAAAGTCAAAGCCTTTCATATGGTGGTGTCGACAAGAATAAAGTATTATTTTTTTTGTCTTTAACTGAGTTACAAGGACATTGGGTTTTTGAGGGGGCCTCTGATATGCATAGTTATATAAAACATTTAGACGACCCAACTCCTGAGTAGTGCCTTCGTGCCGCAACATAGATTGTTTTGAATTAAATACTACTTTATCAAAAACGACTTTGACGACGTTATAAATAAATAAATTTATTCGCTCGTTTCTACCTACACCATTAAATGGTGGAGTATGCCTTATAAAAAAAAGTGTTGAATTACCTGGGAAAAACTTCGCCAGCAAAGCTATTGGTGCACAAAAAAGTCCAGCTCGATACATCCAAGAAATATAGACGACAGGATGTTTACGAATACAATTTTTTAGCGTAAAAGATAACGCTTTGATTCCGTACAACACTTTAACGCCGTGCGGTTGTGATATTGATCCTTTTTTAAAGCAGCAAATAACATGAGAAGCATCTAAGATTCGATCTTTTGCAATATTAATGAGGAAATTCTCAGCTCCACCATGATTTAAAGACCAGATAAAATGTATAAATATCAAAATTAATCCCTAACAATAGTGCGATGCTTTAGGCCAACCAACATTGGTATCTCTGCCTTTTTTATAGAGGACACTATGAATCCTAGATTGTTAAATTTTGTAGTAATTCGATCTTCTATCTTATCAGAGTTAATATCCTTCCCCATTTCCAAAATAATGTCAACCTTACCAACACCACGATCATATATACGATACTTATATACCCCTAACTCTTCCCTAAAAATAATATGTATAAAATGAGATGATATTTCATTACCGTTCGAATTTTTTATTATTTCAGAAGTTCTACCTATAACGTCTTTTAAATATAAGGTACCGTTTTCGATTTCTATACCACTTGTACGATCACCTACATCATAAGAAAATATTGGAAGTACTCTATTTATTTTATCAGTCACAATAACTCTAGAGGAGTCACCATCTTCGATACAACCAATATGGAATAACTCAGATTGTATTTTTAATCGCCGATCAGAATCTGATGAGATTGCCATTGGGGATGCTTCAGTACCACCATAAACATTAATACAAGGGCAATTGAAGCTTGATTCAATTAAATCCCAATCCCGAGTTGTTAACATTTCACCAGAAGCAATAACTCTTTTAATATTTAAACTGCGTAGTTCTTTTTGAAAATTTTGTGCTAGGTAAACTAATACTGAAACGTAAGATCTAAAAACTAAAGATCGGCTTCTAGGCAAATTCTTTAGAGTACTTTGTACTTGACTATATTCTAAGAAAGAATCGAGTCCTCCTGTCAAATCATAAATCGGCTTAAGAATTAACTTACCTCTAACAATTTGCTGACGTTGATTGATACTAGGTAATTTATTTCTCCACATTAATACTAAGCTAGAATCGCCACGAAGATTCGACATAATTTTCTGCCAGTGATACCCACGGAGAAAACGAGTCCTAAAGTCAGTTATAGCGACAAAAGGCTCTCCTGAGCTACCGGTAGTAGCGCCATAAAATCTATATGGCTTTCTACTTGACACATCTTTTTGGTAGTCATTGTTTGATCGATATCGATCCTTATCAATTGATAATGGATAATCCGTAGAACAGAATTTCCAATCTCGCAATAGCTCAATTTCGGATGAGGTGATCAGTGCATATTTAGTTGCTCTTTTGATCCAGTTTTCCCACCCCTTATTCATAAGAATAAACACCTGAAACAATAGAATTTTTTACTAAATCATCACAAAATTGTATTAATCTCTCTCTATTTTTTTCACCAACTAACGTTATTCGTTGAGCTGAGTGTACTCCATATGTTTCAGATAAACTCCTAGTAGCAATATTATGCTTAATCTCACAATCAAAAAATTTTTTAAGATCTAAAATATCCAATGTGAAAAAATTTGCACTAGTACATATGTCCCAATTAAAACGGACATTTAATATATTTTTTGTTTCGATTATTTGTTCAACAAACCTCTCCACTCTTTTACCATTTTTAAGGGCTGCAGCGGCAATAGGCGTAACCATTCCAGGTATACATTTCTGATTAATTTTAGATCGAAGGAATTGAAGAATTTGCTCGCTTGCAAAAATAAACCCATATTTAACACCGGCCATTCCAAATGCCTTAGAAAAAGTACGAAAGACAATTAAGTTTGGATATTTATCAACCAGTCCAGTTACACTTTGGGTGTTTTTTGCAAACTCCATATACGCTTCATCCACCATGATAATTGAATCTAAGTTAGACTCAATTATCTTCACAATTTGTTCTTGACTTAGTAGATGGCCGGTAGGGTTATTTGGATTAACAATATAAATAAACCCTGGTTTGCCTTCTAATTCTAGCAACTGGTCATTTTCCAAGTGTTTTACAACACCGCCAAAACTGCTAGCAAAAACCTCAAAATGCTTATAGCTAAGTTTTTGAACGTAGACAGGATCATTAACCTGAAGCAAGGCTCGAAGTGAAATTTCTATACCATAGTCGCTGCCAGGCACTGGTATAAAATTTTGGTGCTCCACTTTATAATACTTAGCTGCACTATCAATTAGACCTAAAGGTTCATACTCACCATATAAATTGATGGAATTATACTCCTCCAGCAGAACGCTAATTTCGCTAGGTTCCATTGCAACAAAAGTGTCAGCTTCATTCCAGTCTAAGTTCAAACGATTTTTGTCTTCATATATTCGCTTAGAATACACGTATGTTTGAATATTTTTCATTTTTCACTCCAGCATCCAATTGATCTAAATTGATAAAATTAATTCCTTCAGAAAGGCTCGAATTTACAAACCGAATAAACTCAAGATTCATTGGAGTCCCATCTACACTGTCCCCACCCATTTCCCAATAATGAGTAGCTAAAACAATCACAACCTTTCTCTCATCCTCATGAATCAACTTTAGCTTCTTAAATAATTCGTTAAAATCAGTTCGTGAACTAAGGTCAATACTGGATAAGTCCACACCAAGGCTGCGCTGACGGTGATTTAACAGGCTATCCATAATTACGGAGGACCAACGTCTCCCCCACCACCATATATTGCTAGCAGTCAGTGGTCTTGAAATTTTCTTAAGACTTGGGACATTAAAAAGGTAAGGGAATATTTTCACTATTTTATTATATGCACTAGCCGATACGTAGTTACTTGGAGGAACAAAACCAATAATATTAGTAGAAAATGTATTTTCTAGGTAGGCTAGTGACTCTTTGATTATTCTAGATGAGTGATCACTATGTGCAAATTCAGCGAGTGCTACACCTTTTCTAAATTTGTATTGATGAGTTATTCCATGCATCATGATATTACATTTATACTTCCCTGTTAGTTTTTTTACATATAAAACAAGTTCCCGATTTGTATCAATTGGGTATTGTTTTTCACTTCCCCAGTGCTTGGATTGAACACAACCCGTTACAGATGGAACAATAAAAGGGACTACTGCAAAATTAATTGGGATTACGGGAAATAATTTTGAGTAGGCTAAATCCAACTCAGACACTTCTGTAAAAAAGTTGACGTCGTCGTCACGAATAAGAATATCTACGGGCATATCGAGTAAGGGCCTGCATAAGTATTGGGATGCAAAAAAGCGAGTAAAGAGGAATGATCTCACGGAAAACAAGCATGTATGATATTAATATTGTAAACATACATATTAAAACTAATAAATAGATGATTTTACTATCCTCAGCAACATATAGCTCTATTTGAGGGCCCATCAAAGAATAGAAGCACCATGTCAACAGCGTTCCTACTAATATAAAACTATCATCTCCCACTCCGAATACGTAATCTACCACTTCACCACCAAACAGCCAGCTCATGAAAGTAGCTACCGATAACAGACCTATTTCAGCCTCCTTACTATATACCTTACTTTTTTTATCCCAATAGTTTGAGAACACCCGCATTCGTGATGCATTGATTACAATCGACGACAATGCGTTTGCTATAATAAAGTATATCCAGACGGGTGCTTCCTTGTACCCTTCAAAGAAAAGCATATAAACAACTACAGTATTAGCTAACATTAATTGAAAAATCTCATACGCCCAAAACTTTCTAGCTTCAGCACCGGAAACCTTACGCTCACTGGTTTTTTCCATTGCAGCTGTTGATATAAGATACAGTGGGACTATTAATTTTCCTGCAAAATAGCCAACCATAGCCAAGCCAAGTGAACTTGACATATACATAAGCCCCATACCAAAAAAAAGAGCTATCTTTGTTTCAAAAATTTGAGACACTATTGACATTTTCAGTTTATTCCAAGAGATGAATAAACGAGTGCAGCAACGCGCAACAATTGAGACTAATACAGTTAAACCTAACAATACAGAAAGGCGGAAAGTAACTTCACCAAATTCAATAATTTGAATTATAACTGCGCCAATTAAACTTAATAAAAATGAAAATATCCATATTTTATAGGTTTCTCGAAACGAAAACGAGCGTTTCTTTTCAATAAAAAATGGAAGCCCTGCACCAGCTACCACCGCAAACAACTCTGTAATAAAAATCAATGATACAGCAATACCATAGTGTTCCTGCCCTAGAAGGACTAGGAATAGTTTTGCAATAACCAACCCAAGGACTGCATTAGATGTCAATAACAATACTCTCGACCACATACTTTCGACTCATTCTTTATATAGCAATTATGTCTAGTTCAAGCTTTATAGTATAGGTAGTACCAATCGACAAACTTCTTAATTCCCTGTTCAACAGTTGTAGCCGGTTTATAGCCAAAATCGATCTGAAGGTTAGAAACATCAGCATAAGTATCTGGAACATCACCTGGCTGCAATGGAAGTAGGTTCTTTGTAGCCTTCTTACCAAGGGCACGCTCAAGGGCTTCAATATAATGAATCAGCTCAACAGGTGAGCTATTGCCTATATTATAAACACGCCAAGGAGCTAGAGAAGTTCCCGGGTCAGGCGCCAAACCAGACCACCTAGGATTAGGTTCGGCAGGCTTATCTAGTATTCGAATAACACCTTCAACTATGTCATCTATATAAGTAAAATCACGCCGATGATTACCGTAGTTAAAAACATCAATTGGTTGATCTTTTAAGATTGCATCAGTAAATTTAAATAAGGCCATATCTGGACGCCCCCAGGGACCGTAAACAGTAAAAAAACGAAGTCCTGTTGTTGGTAAACTATACAGGTGACTATATGTATGAGCCATTAGTTCATTTGATTTTTTACTTGCAGCGTAAAGGCTCAGCGGATGATCCACATTATTATGTACAGAAAATGGCATATTAGTGTTAGCACCATAAACACTAGATGAGCTGGCGTAAACAAGGTGTTTTACTCCATTGTGCCTACATCCTTCTAGGACATGAGCAAATCCAGTTATATTACTATCAATGTAAGCAAGAGGGTTTTCTATTGAGTAACGCACCCCTGCTTGTGCGGCTAAGTTAACGACCCCCTCAGGTTTTTCATTCTCGAAAAGTGAATAGATAGCATCACGGTCAGCTAAATCAATCCTATAGTGCGTATAATTTCCATGTGCTTTAAAGCGATCTAGGCGGGCCTCTTTTATATTCGGGTCGTAGTAATCATTATGGTTATCCAGCCCAACAACCGTATCTCCACGCTCTAAAAGCTTTAGAATAACATGAGAACCAATAAACCCAGCTGCACCAGTAACTAATACTTTCACTAACATCCCCTTAACATATCAACTATCATTAAATTTATAAACGCAAATCAGAATCTGATTTATTAAACAAGTATTTCAGATCAAAGATAATACCTTTTTCATGCAAGTATGATCGAACACCTTTTGCACCAATATTCTTAAACTGCTCATGAGCAACAGCCACAATTGCAGCATCATAATATGAAAGATTTGGTGATTCAGCCATTGTCAGCCCCTTTGGCGCTGATTTCTTATTGACCCAAGGGTCGAAACAATGAACTTCAACACCAAACTCTACTAGCTCATTAACAACATCAAGTATTTTAGTATTTCGTGTATCTGGACAGTTTTCTTTAAAAGTAACCCCCAAGATTAGGACTTTTCCACCAGCTACATCAAGTTTACGCTTGAGCATTTCTTTAATAAGGTAGGACACCACATGGCTAGCCATACTATCATTCAACCGGCGTCCAGCTAAAATTATTTCTGGATGATATCCCACTGCTTCCGCCTTACAAGTTAAGTAATATGGGTCAACACCAATACAGTGCCCACCAACTAATCCTGGCCTAAATGGCAAGAAATTCCACTTACTACCCGCAGCTAATAATACTTCTTCTGTATCGATTCCAAGTTTGTTAAAAATTAGCGCTAGCTCGTTTACCAGCCCAATATTGATATCTCTCTGGGTATTTTCAATCACCTTCGCTGCTTCAGCTACTCGAATGCTACTAGTTTTATGAGTACCTGCGATAATGATCGAGGAATATAAAGCGTCCACAAAATTAGCAACTTCTGCTGTAGAGCCACTTGTAACTTTAATTATATTGCTTATCCGATGAGCTTTATCTCCCGGATTGATGCGCTCCGGACTATAACCTGCAAAGAAGTCTTTATTAAATAACAGCCCAGATACCCGTTCAACCACAGGTATACAAACCTCTTCTGTAGCACCCGGATAGACTGTAGATTCGTAAACAATCACATCACCTGTACTGATAACACCACCAAGCATTTCACTAGCCTTTATCAGCGGCGTCAAGTCTGGTTGCTTGTATTCATCAATCGGGGTGGGCACCGTAACGATATAAACGTTACAGACTTTTAATTCATCTACAACGCAACTATAAGTTAGTTTTTTAGCTATTAAAAGTTCATCATCGCTGACTTCCAAAGTTGAGTCTGTACCCAACTTAAGTTCCTTGACACGGGCTTTATTAATATCAAAACCCAACACCTTGAATTTTTTGCTAAACTCAACAGCCAACGGTAACCCAACATAACCGAGGCCGATTACGGCAATCTTCAGATTAGACAAATCATTCATATATTCTTTTCCAATTCATAATATTAAACCAACCGATAAGCTAGTCAAAACTCTGCTCTAAAGACAGGCTGCTACCTAATTTTTTAACCGCGCACCATGGTATTTCTCAACTGGCTAGATCAAAATTACAAAAGCAGACTATTCTAAGTATGGCTGAGTCAAGGTAAACACCGGCCCTCTACAATTTCATCGAAATAGATGGATTGATATCAGTCTTTGCTTCAGCTAATTAATTTACTAGCCCTAATTAAGTAATCGTTAAAAATAATGCAGCCTTTCGTACCACCCTGAGAGTTAATCACTTCCGAACAGATCGCGCGTAAATACTTTTGATTCGACATCATTTAATATATCCGATCGACGGTTCGCTATGATGACATCGCATTTCTCTTTAAATATTTGAAGATCATTTATAACGAGCGAATTAAAGAATTTATCTTCATTCAATGAAGGTTCGTAGACCACTACTTCAATACCCTTCGCTTTAATACGCTTCATCACACCTTGAATCGCAGAAGCCCTGAAGTTGTCCGAACCTGTTTTCATAACTAGTCGATAAACACCAACTACCTTTGGATTCTTGCTAATTATCGAGTCGGCTATATAATCCTTTCTAGTAGTATTTGAGTCTACAATAGCCCGAATCATGTTGCTTGGAACATCAGCATAATTAGCTAGAAGCTGTTTCGTATCTTTTGGTAGGCAGTATCCTCCATAACCAAAGCTCGGATTATTGTAGTGATTACCTATTCGCGCATCAAGTGATACACCTTCTATAATTTGGCGTGTATTGAGGCCGTGTATAGCCGAGTATGTATCGAGCTCGTTAAAGTAAGCTACACGCATAGCTAGATAAGTGTTTGCAAAAAGTTTAATTGCTTCCGCTTCTGTTGTATCTGTAAAAAGCATCGGAATATCCTGCTTTATCGCCCCTTCACGAAGAAGATCCGCATACAGTCGCGCACGAACACTATCTTCACCCACGATAATCCGGGAGGGGTAAAGGTTGTCATAAAGGGCTTTACCTTCTCGCAGAAATTCTGGTGAGAATATAATACGGTCGCAACTTAGTGATTTTCGAAGTCTTTTAACGAAACCAACTGGGATCGTCGATTTGATAACCATCACTGCAGTTTCGTTTCGTTCGATAACGTCGCTAGCTACTGACTCTATACTTAAGGTGTTAAAGTAGTTATTTTCAGGATCGTAATCCGTTGGAGTAGCGATGATAACGTAATCAGCACCTATAAATGCATCGTCTTTCGAAGTTGTTGCTCGGATGTTGAGTTTCTTTTTCGCTAAAAACCGCTCAATTTCAGCGTCTTCTATCGGCGAGTTATGTGCATTAATTAAATCAACTTTTTCTTGAACTATATCAAGCACTACCACTTCGTGGTTTTGACTTAACAGAACCGCATTGGAGAGCCCTACGTAGCCTATACCTACTACTGCAATTTTCACTTTTTTCAACCCTTATATGTATTGCTTAATGAGACTTATTATTAACATAGATCGCGTTTTCTTAAAAACCATTCCTACGCTGCCTCAAAGGCTATTACTAATTTGTTAATTTATTAATTTAGTATGTATAAATATTATTGACTCACAAGCCAACCGCTATAAGGACTCAATATATTTTACCAGACCATATTTTTGAATCAACGCTGAGCATACTGCTCATTAATCCTCCAAAAATAGCAGATACTGTCAATTAGAATAGACCATAAAACTCCAAAACGACAATAAACCCCAAGCAACAACACGACATTACCCAGCACTTCAACGACACCATCTGTCATTTTATGGGTAACCAATACAAACCTAAATCTGAGACTTGTATTGTTCGTTAAAAATTTTTATGTAATTTAATGACCGAGGTACTGTAAGGTCCTTTGGTGTACAGATTTTGAATTACCACATCGCGTATTCCTTATAATGCCTGGAAATATTTAATTTTTGAAAAAATCTCGAGACACATTCATTAAAATATTTCTAACAAACGATATAGGTTTTAGAGTGTGAATAAACGCTCTGACTGTTTTTCAAAACTGACGATATAGGACACTACAAAATATTTAATGAGATATAGACCAATCATTTTTATGAATCAATTCCATCAAATACTTCTTTGTTTGTTCATCACGCATACCTAAAGCAAGGTTAGCGCCAAGGAAGCCTTGCTTGTTACCACAATCAAAGGTTGAAGCATCTGTTAAAAAGGCATTCAAACTGTCAATTTCCAACAAAGCGTCCAATGCATCTGTTAACTGAATTTCTCCACCAACCCCTACTTGTGTACTTTCGAGCAAGTCCGAAACAGTTGGTGGCAGGATATACCTTCCAAGAACAGCTAAATCTGAGGGAGCATCCTTGCATGAAGGTTTTTCAACTAACTTATTAATTTTTATACTCGAAAAAGGCTTAGCTATATGCCACCTATATCAACAACTCCATAGTTTTCAACAGCTTTCTCAGTTACACGTTCGGCCATTATCTGCCCTGTACCTGTTGCACTCCAAGATTTTAACAGCGATGAAAAGCTATAGTTGATGCCGTGAGAAACCTCTAGCACCCGGCAATAACCTTTATCACTGAACAAGACCCATTCACCAAAAACAAACAGACCCTAAGCAAGGATGACTCTTCTTTGCGATCCGCTTCGAGAATACGTTTGTCTTATAGGCTTTTGTTAACTTGTCTAACCGAACTTAACTTTTCCTTGCGTGACCCT
>Ga0075441_10001305_pt1 | contig 12046 bp, 14 predicted proteins | sample CoawatmetaG00DNA_FD_71582 | JGI IMG/M metagenome (GOLD analysis project Ga0075441, IMG submission 71582) | Marine microbial communities from the West Antarctic Peninsula - Coastal water metaG002-DNA | ecosystem: Environmental > Aquatic > Marine > Coastal | place: Atlantic Ocean: West Antarctic...
ATTATTTTTTACATCTCCAATTAAAGTCCAATCAGCATCTCCTTTATACATTTGTTTTCGAGTACGCCCATGAATAGATAGGGCTTGAATACCTACATCTTGTAATTGTTCAGCAACTTCAACTATGTATTTTGTATTGTCATCCCAGCCTAAGCGTGTTTTTACTGTAACGGGTAGGTGAGTAGCCTTTACAATTTCTTTGGTCATGGCTACCATCTTTGGGATGTCAAGCAGTATTCCCGCTCCCGCTCCCTTGTTAGCTACTTTTTTAACTGGGCAACCAAAATTAATATCAATGAATTCAGGTTTTGCAGCAGCACATATTTCAGTAGCTTGTCGCATGGATTCAATGTCATAACCAAATATTTGTATTCCAATTGGGCGTTCAAAATCATAGATATCCAACTTCATTACACTCTTGTCAGCATCACGAATTAGACCTTCTGAAGAGATAAATTCTGTGTACATTACATCTGCACCATTCTGTTTACATAAAGCACGAAAAGGTGGGTCACTAACATCCTCCATTGGTGCTAATAATAAAGGGAATTCCCCTACATCAATATTTCCTATCTTTACGCCCATATTTTGCAAAAATACATAATAATGAGATTAAAAGGGATATTTAAAGACAAGTCATCAACTAGTAAATTAGGAATTTTGTTTCTAATGATGGTAGTATCAGTCATACTACACACTTTGCTGGCTCAAGCGGGTATCGTATTCTTTACTGATGTAACTTTAATGGCGGTAAGTATGATGCAATTTACCAGCCAGTCCGAAATAGATGCCGTTAAATTTATACAAATGTTCAGTGCAATAGGTTTATTTATCACACCTACTTTGCTGTATGCCTATTTATGTGATTTTGATTTAAAGTTAAAGTTAAATTTTAACCGACAGACGCTACTGTTGGCTATTGCTATTATGTTATTGATTAATCCTTTTATTGCTTTTATTTACGAATGGAATATGAGTTTTAATATTCCTGATTGGATGTTGGTATTTGATGATAATGCAGAAAAGATTACCAAATACTTTTTAAAAATGAATACGCTTGGCGATTTGCTTTTCAATTTACTAGTAATAGCCATTATACCAGCAGTAGGGGAGGAACTTTTGTTCAGAGGCTACTTGCAGCAAAGGATGACCCACTGGTTAGGGAAACCACATGTGGCAATTATCATTACGGCTATTCTGTTTAGTGCAATCCACATGCAGTTTCAGGGTTTTTTACCAAGATTTGTACTAGGTTTAGTGCTAGGCTACTTATTTTATTGGAGTTGCTCTCTTTGGCTCCCTATCATAGCACACTTGCTAAATAATGCTATGGCTGTTACCTTTGCTTATCCTACTTTTTCTGATTATGCCTACTTAGCTGAAAACACAGCAACATGGCAGGAAGCCTTTTTTAGTTTTATGGCAGTAGGGCTATTGGTTTTTCTTCTTCAGAAAAATTTGAGCATAAAAAAAGGCTGATTAATCAGCCTCTTTTAAATTTTTAATATCTAACTGCTAATGACTAGTTTTTAATAATCTCCTTTTCTAGTAGAATAATTAATTTTTAGTGCATTTGCTTTTCTGAGTTCCTGTTTTACATCAGTAATAATTCCCATTCTTACGGTTTCATCTGCCTTAATAGATGTAGTCATGTAAGGAATTTCTTTTTCGTCTCTTGCTTCACGCTCTGTAGCAATAAATTCTTGAATTTCACTAACCTCAGCAAAAGCATCATTTAATTGAATACGAGCAGCACTACCATAAGAAGCTTGCATTCTTTTAACTGGTGAACCAATATAAATATAACTAACTAATGATTTCTTTTCCATTTTCTTTATCTCAGTAGCTTTTGGCGTTAACACATCAACAAACAATGTTGTTTCACGCATTACTGTAGTCACCATGAAAAAGAAAAGTAACATAAAAACAATATCTGGCAGAGATGCAGTTGATATAGCTGGCATTCCTTTTTTACCTCCTTTTCTGAATTTACTCATTATGAATCTCCTCCTATATTTTTTGGTTCCGCTTCAGATATTTTCTGAGGGTACATTTTTCTAATTTCCTTTTTTTGCGTTTTATTTAAATTAGCATAACGCTCGCCAAATTTATTCAATGCAGCTTTGTTTCTTAACTCATTGTAGGCAGCAGCAAGTTCATTTTGCACACGAATATAAGTCATGTACTCAGTTCCTCTATCATTTTGCAATGAGATAATTGCCTTTTCAGGATTTTCTGATGAATTGGCATCTCTACCGTTATTATCAATAAATTCCTTTGCTCCATCTCTTAATTGTGAAATATCCATTAACTCTCCCTCAACCAATAACTGATTGTTGGTGTTAATCAATACTACATATATATTTTTAGCATGAATTTGCGGATCTTCATCTTGCAATTCTTCCTCAGGCATAGGAGGTAGTTTACGAGCAATACCCGTATCGACATCCATAGTAGTAGTTACCAAGAAAAAGATAAGTAACAAGAAGGCAATGTCGGCCATTGATCCTGCATTAATTTCGGGCAACCCTCTTCTTGAACTAGCCATTATTTAGCAAATGATTTTGATAATTCAGCATATAAAACTGCACCTATAGCACCAATAGCTAATATGTAAAATGTAGTTAATCCCATTCCTACTTGTTTAGCAGTTGAAGCTGTGATTTCATATTTTTCATACGAACCTAAAACTTCATTAGAAGCCATAAGGTAGGATAAAAGAATTATAACAAAAAGTCCACCAATAGTGTATAGCGTTTTTTTAGCATTATTAGTTTTCTGAATCATTTGTTTGATGCCAAAACCAATTGCTGCAAAAGCTGCAAAAGCAACCATCACGTAAGTTAATATGATTCCTATATTAATTAAACTTTCCATGATTATTTGTTTTTAACCAATAAGTCAATTAAAGAGATAGAAGAATCTTCCATTGAGTTAACAATTGAATCTACTTTTGCAATTAAGTAATTATAGAAAACTTGAAGAATCATTGCTACAATAAGACCAAATACAGTAGTTAAAAGTGCAACTTTAATACCTCCAGCCACTAATGATGGAGAAATATCTCCTGCAGCTTCAATAGCATCAAAGGCTCCAATCATACCAATTACAGTACCCATAAATCCAAGCATAGGAGCAAGTGCAATAAATAATGAAATCCAAGATAATCCTTTTTCTAAAAGTCCCATTTGAACTGAACCGTAAGCAACAATTGATTTTTCGACCATATCAACTCCTTCATCTGAACGCTCTAAGCCTTGATAGAAAATTGATGCTACAGGTCCTTTTGTATTTCTACAAACTTCTTGTGCAGCCTCAACACCTCCTGATTTTAAAGCTACTTCAACATCATTTAAAAGTTTGTCAGTATCAGTAGTTGCCATGTTTAAATAGAGTATTCTTTCAATTGCTAAAGCTAATCCTAAGATTAAACATAATAATACAATCCCCATAAAGCCAGGCCCACCTTCAATAAATTTTTGTTTAATGATTTGGTGAAATGATGCTTCTTCAGCTACTATTTCTTCTTCAATTTGTGCAGGTGCTTGTTCAGTTTCTACAGTAGTAGTAACTGTTTCTTCTGCTACAATAGTATCATTAGAATCTTGTGCATAAACAGTGTAAGTCCCAGCAAGGAATAATCCTAAAAGGGCAATTAAGGCAAATTTGTTTTTCATTTTTGTTTAAATTATTAGTGTAATTAAATTTTCGTGTGGCAAATTTATAAAAATATTATAAAGCGGCCTCAAATCTTTTGTTTACTTCCTCCCAGTTGATTACATTGAAGAATGCATTAATGTAATCTGGTCTTCTGTTTTGGTAGTTTAAGTAGTAAGCATGCTCCCAAACATCTAAACATAAAACAGGAGTACATCCGCATTGATCATCCATTAATGGGTTGTCTTGGTTTGCAGTTGAAGATACTTTAAGCTTTCCGTCCTTTACACCTAGCCAAGCCCAACCAGAACCAAATCTTGTTCCTGCTGCTGCTGAAAAAGTATTTTTAAACTCTTCAAAAGAACCAAATTCTTTATTTATTGCTCCTGCAATTGCTCCTGTTGGTTCTCCACCGCCATTTGGACTCATAATGTTCCAGAATAAACAGTGGTTAAAATATCCTCCACCATTGTTTCTTGCTCCACCACTTAAGCCTGGAGTTGCGCAAATTTCTTCAATTGATTTCCCTGCCAAATCTGTTCCTTCAATAGCATTGTTTAAGTTGTTTGTATATCCATTATGATGTTTACTATGGTGAATCTCCATAGTTCTAGCATCAATATGTGGTTCTAACGCATCATAAGCGTAAGGTAATTTTGGTAATTCGAATGACATAATTTTTTGTTTTTTTAGTTGTTTATAATAGTATTTGCCAAGCATCTTCTGCTTTTCCTTGGCTTAATAATTCTTTGGCTAAGATATGTTTTTCTTCTGTATTTTTTTTATCTATAGGAGTAAACTCTTTTTTTGCAGGAATATTCTCTGCTGAAGCTAAAATTGCAAGTTCGTTTCCAGTCAAAATTACAGATTTTCTAATTTCTTCTGGTAGGTTGTCAATTCCCATACCCATTCTTGAAATTGGTTTTGCAATTTCATAAAGCGAATCCTTGTTTGTTTTTCCATACCAATTGGCTCCCAACCTGCTTACAATATTTAGTTTAAATGGATCAATAGCATTGTTCTCGTCTAAAACAGATTCATCAATATGCATTTTTAAAACTTCACAAAGCACTAAACTACCCGCGCCCCCTTCTTCTCCTAAAGTAATTACTTCATTTACCTTACATTCAAAGTTTATAGGGGATTCTTTTATTCTTGAAGGGATTATTAAATCTGATTTTATTTCTGTAAATCCTGCTTTTTCAAACTCGTTTGTTTCTTTGTCAAAATCACATGAAGCCAAAGAAACTTGCTGAGCAATTTCTTCTGTTACTAATGAAATCACGCATTCCTTTACTTGATGTACATTATCCAAAGTATGTTTTGAAGTGTTATTTCTTACTCTCCTTACAGGAGAAAAAACTAAGATTGGCGGGTTTACAGAGAATACATTAAAAAAGGAAAACGGACTTAAATTTTCATTTCCTTCTGAATCAATAGTACTTACAAATGCAATGGGTCTTGGGGTTACTGCAGCAGATAAATATTGGTATAATCCAGCTGTTTCTCCTGATTGTATATCTATTGTCTTAATCATTTTTTTAATTTTAATAAGGAGTGATTGCTATCTGACTTTATAATCTTATTGGTTATTTTTCCTAACCCTTCAATCTGCATTTCAATCTCATCATTCTCTTGTATCCACCTTTCTATATAATCAGGATTTTTTCTCTTTTCAGTTCCATTTAATTCTAACAAACAACCTGTACCTACAGTACCTGATCCTATAATATCTCCTGGGAAAAGTTCTACTCCATAAGATGCTCTTTCAATAATTTCAGCAAAAGTCCAATTCATATCTTTTGCATTACCTTTAGACAATAACTCTCCGTTTATATAACAACTCATTTGTAAATCATATTTTTTTCCAAAAGGAGTGTCGATACTTTTACTTTCTATCTCGTTAGGAGTTACTAAATAAGGGCCAATAACATTGGCGAAATCCTTTCCTTTTGCAGGGCCTAAATTTAGCTTCATCTCTTCTATTTGTAGTCTTCTTGCGCTTAAGTCATTTAAAATACAAAAACCTGCAATGTGATCATCTGCATCTTTAGATAATATGTTTTTCCCGCCTTTTCCAATTACTATGGCAAATTCTAATTCATAGTCTAGCCTGTAAAAATGATCAGGCATGAGTTCTATATTCTGACTATCCGCAAACATGGCGTTATGGTTCGAAAAATAAAATACCGGAAACTCATCAAACTCTGGAATCATCTCTACACCTCTATTTTTTCTAGATGTTTCTACATGTTGCCTAAAAGCGTAAGCATCTCTAAAGGAAGTAGGTTTTGGAATGACAGGCAATACAGTAATATCCTCAATATCGTGTTTTAAACAATCGTTATTGCTAATAAAATTGGCAACTTGATCTTGATAATCTTTAAGTTGAATTAGATCTACTAATGAGATGTTTCCAAAGCAATTATTCAGGTTATAAACCGACTGATTTTGTAACACTCCAATTTGTGGAGTATCCAAATTTTTTATTTTATAAGTAAGGAGTTTCATTAGTAGGGCAAAATTATCATTTTTATTTTAGGGATGATATAATTCATGCCTTGTTTATGTTTTAAGTCCTATATTTGCATAAAAATAACTGTATGCCAAGATATCATAAATTAGGAAAAATGCCTCATAAAAGGCATACTACCTTTAGAAAAGAGGATGGGAATATCCATTATGAAGAATTGTTTGGAACTATTGGTTTTGAAGGAATGTCTTCACTTTTATATCATTTACAAAGACCAACTCAGGTTAAGGATATTAAAAAAGCTTATTCAGTAGCGCCAGAAATTGCAGTTGATAAAAATCTAAAAGCCTATATGCTGAATGGATTTGATGCTCCTAAAGTTGCTGATCATTTAGAAAGTAGAATTTCTATAATGCTAAATAATGATTTGAACATCTTACTTTCTGCTCCGACTAATTTGGAGGAGGATTATTTCTATAAAAACACAGATGGGGATGAAGTAATTTTTGTTCATAAAGGGACAGGTACACTAAGGACTTTTGTTGGAAATATAAAGTTTAAAGAAGGAGATTATTTAGTAATTCCTAGAGGAATTATCTATACCATGAAATATGATAGTGCAGATAACAGATTGTTTATTGTGGAATCTTATACACCCGTTTATACGCCTAAAAGATATCGCAATCATTTTGGCCAGTTACTAGAAAACTCTCCTTATTGTGAGCGTGATATAAGAGTGCCAGAAGAGTTAGAAACGCATGATGAAAAAGGAGATTTTATCATTAAGATAAAGAAGGAGCAAATGATACATGAATATACTTATGCATCACATCCTTTTGATGTAGCAGGGTGGGATGGATTTAATTTTCCTTATGCATTTTCAATTCATGATTTTGAACCTATTACAGGTAGAGTGCATCAGCCACCACCAGTACACCAAACTTTCGAAACTTCTAGATTTGTAATTTGTTCATTTGTACCTAGAATGTATGATTATCATCCCGAATCTATTCCTGCACCTTATAACCACTCAAATATTGATTCGGATGAGGTTCTTTATTATGTAGATGGAGATTTTATGAGTAGAAATCATGTGGATCAAGGATCTATTTCCTTGCATCCTGCAGGCATTCCTCACGGGCCTCACCCTGGAACTGCAGAAAAAAGTATAGGTCAAACAAAAACAGATGAATTAGCTGTAATGGTTGATACATTTGCACCGCTTAAATTAACAAAAGCAGCCATTGAACTTTCTGATGGCAAGTACCATAAATCATGGCTGGATTAAATAGATATTAGAATGAAAGACGATTTAACAAAAACAAATAATACAACATATTCTTTAGAGAAAATATTTCCAGAAGCACAGGATTTTTTACCACTTTTAGGAACAGATTATGTAGAATTTTATGTTGGAAACGCCAAGCAAGCAGCACATTTTTATAAAACTGCTTTTGGATTTCAATCTTTAGCTTATGCAGGTTTGGAAACAGGAGTTACTGACAGAACCTCTTATGTTTTGGTGCAGGATAAAATCCGTTTGGTATTTACTACTCCAATGCCAGGGGAGAATAATGAAATTTTTGATCACATAAAAAAACATGGTGATGGCGTAAAGGTATTAGCTCTTTGGGTGGATGATGCTACAAAAGCATGGCAAGAAACTACTAAAAGAGGAGCAGAATCTTATTTTGCACCTAGAACAGAAAAAGATGCTGATGGTGAAGTTGTAAAATCTGGCATTAAAATTTATGGAGATACAGTTCATGTTTTTATAGAGCGAAAAAATTATAAAGGAACTTTTTTACCAGGATTTGAAAAATGGGAATCTGATTATAATCCAGAACCAGTTGGGTTAAAATTTATTGACCACATGGTTGCCAATGTGGGTTGGAATGAAATGAATATTTGGGAGAAATTCTATAATGATATAATGGGATTTGCTAATCTTATTACTTTTGATGATAAGGATATTTCCACTCAATTTACAGCCCTAATGAGTAAGGTCATGACAAATGGTAATGGAAGAATTAAGTTTCCAATAAACGAACCTGCAGAGGGAAAAAAGAAATCTCAGATTGAGGAATATTTAGACTTTTATGATGGGCCGGGAGTACAGCATATTGCAATAGCTACTGATGATATTGTATCTACTGTTGCTCAGATGGCTAAAAGAGGAGTTGAGTTTTTAAAAGTACCATCATCATATTATGATACTGTGCTAGATAGAGTTGGAAAAATAGATGAAGAAATTCTAACCCTTAAAGAGCATGGCGTTTTGGTGGATAGAGATGAAGAAGGGTATTTATTGCAAATATTTACAAAACCATTAACGGACAGACCCACCTTATTTTTTGAGATTATACAAAGAAAGGGAGCGAAATCATTTGGTAAAGGTAACTTTAAAGCTCTTTTTGAATGTATAGAGGCGGAACAAGCAAGAAGAGGAACATTATAAATTAAACATAAATTATGAAAAATTTAAAAATAGGACATAGCGCACCGGCAATTAATTCCGTAGATCAAAATGGAGATACAATTACATTAGAGCAGTTTAAAGGCAGTAAAGTGGTACTTTATTTTTACCCAAAAGATATGACTCCAGGCTGTACAGTTCAATCTTGTAATTTGAGAGATAATTATAAGTTACTTTTAGATAAAGGATATGTGGTTTTGGGCTGCTCAGCTGATAGCCCAGAAAGACATGTTAAATTTATTGAGAAACATGATTTACCATTTTCACTTATTTCTGATGAGAGTAAACAAGTACTTAATGCTTATGGAGTATGGGGCCCAAAGAAATTTATGGGTAAGGAGTATGACGGAATAAGTAGAACGACTTTTGTTATTGATGAAAAAGGGATGATAGAAGATATTATTGAAAAAGTAAAAACTAAAGAGCATACGGATCAGATATTGAAATAAATCATTTTCTTTTAGAATGATAAAACTAAAGTAGATGAAAATTATAAAGTTTGATAAAAGATTCTGGGATGCTAGATACTTAAATAATGAGATTGGTTGGGATTTAGGAAAAATATCTATTCCGTTAAAGGAATATATTGATCAATTAGCAGATAAATCAATTAGAATACTAATTCCTGGGGCTGGTAATTCTCATGAAGCTGAATATTTACATAATCAAGGTTTTAAAAATGTAATTGTTGCAGATATTTCCCCAACAGCAATAAATAATTTTAAAAATAGAGTAACATCTTTTCCTAAAAGTAATATTTTATGTATCGATTTTTTTGAAATCAACCAGCAATTTGATTTGATTTTAGAACAGACATTTTTTTGTGCAATTCATCCAGAATTACGTACTACTTACTCCTTTCAAGCTCATAATATTCTTAAAAAAGGAGGTAAGGTTGCTGGCCTTATGTTCAATTTTCCATTAACACAAGAGGGGCCTCCATTTGGAGGAGATAAAAAAGAGTATGAAAAATATTTTATGCCGTATTTTGATATACTGACAATGGAACCATCTCATAATTCAATAAAGAAAAGAGCAGGTAAAGAAATGTTTGTTATAATGATTAAAAAGTAATTTTTCTTTAAAAGAGTTTTCTAAAAACCTCTTCAATCTTTCCACATTGTACAATTTCAATGTTAAATGCTTTAGCATTAAACTTATTGTATTTAGAAATAATAATTTGCTTATAACCTAATTTCTCAGCCTCTGCAATACGATTTTCAATTCTATTTACAGCCCGTATCTCACCAGACAATCCTATTTCGCCTGCAAAGCAAGTAAGCATGTCAAGCGCAATGTCCTGGTCAGAAGAAAGGATAGAGCAAACTACTGCCAAGTCAATAGCAGTATCATCAATTTTTATTCCACCAGTAATATTTAAAAAAACATCTTTTGCTCCAAGCATAAAGCCACATCTTTTTTCCAAAACAGCTAAAAGCATGTTCATTCTTTTGGTATCAAATCCTGTAGCCGATCTTTGTGGATTTCCATATACAGCTGAACTAACAAGAGATTGTATTTCTACTAGAATCGGACGAGCTCCCTCAATAGTAGCTGCAATTCCGACACCACTTGTAGCCTCATCTCTTTCTGATATTAGTATTTCAGACGGATTATTTACTTCTCTTAATCCATTTTGATTCATTTCATAAACTCCTAGCTCAGAAGCTGAACCAAATCTGTTTTTAATAGTTCTTAAAATTCGGTAAACATGATTTCTATCTCCTTCAAATTGCAGAACAGTATCAACCATATGCTCTAATATTTTTGGTCCTGCAATTGCGCCATCTTTATTAATATGACCGATTAAGAAAACGGCCGTACCTGTTTCTTTGGCGTATTTTATAAGTTCTGCTGTACATTCTCTTATTTGAGAAACGCTTCCAGGTGAGGAATCAATATGAGCTGTATGTAGGGTTTGTATAGAATCAATTACTAATATATCAGGTTGTAATTTTTCAATTTGTTTAAAGATGTTTTGTGTAGAAGTTTCAGTAAGTATATAGCAATGCTCTGAATTCTTATTAATCCGTTCAGCACGCATTTTAATTTGCTTCTGACTTTCTTCCCCTGAAACATAAAGTATTTTTTTACTTTTTGAACTTAGAGCAAATTGCAATAATAAAGTTGATTTTCCTATCCCAGGATCTCCACCTAAAAGAACGAGAGAGCCAGGCACAATCCCGCCACCCAATACTCTGTTAAGTTCCTTATCCTTAGTTACTATTCGTTTTTCATTGCTGTAGTCAATTTCACTAACTAGGTTGGGAGTGTTGATTTTATTGCTTTTGTAACCTCCTGTTGATTCACTTTCTTTAACAAGTAATTCTTCAACAAAAGTATTCCATTCGTTACACTGTGGGCATTTTCCTAACCATTTTGGAGATTGTGTCCCGCAACTTTGACAAAAAAAAGCAGATTGAATTTTCTTTTTTGCCATTAAGAATTTTTGATTTTATCAATGATAATAGTACTTGAAAACCCATCTACAAAAGGAACAAGTTCTACTTTTCCACCATTTTCCTGAACAATTTCATGCCCTACAATAGTTTCAATTTCATAATCACCCCCTTTTGCTAATACATCAGGAAGCAAAGCGCTAATAAGTTTTAAAGGCGTGTCTTCAGAAAACAAAACAATTGCATCAACAAAGCTAAGTGCCGCTAATAAAATAGCCCTTGATTGCTCATCAATTACTGGGCGATCTTTCCCTTTTAGTTTTTGTATTGATTGGTCAGAGTTTAGTCCAATAACTAGTTTATCTCCTAAGTCGGCAGTACGTGCCAATACTTCTATGTGTCCTCTATGGATAATATCAAAACAGCCATTGGTAAAGACTACTTTTTTACCAGCCATTTTCCATTGTTCTACTTGATTCGTTAAGGCATCAAGATTGTATACTTTACTATTTAAAGTCTTAAGATGTGACATTGCTTTTCTTTTTAGATAAAAATAAAAAAAGCAAACCTAATGAGCCCATAATAATGGCAACAAAGGTTTGTGCCGTATGTACAATGAATGGAAATAACATGGCAGGATTATAATCATTGTAAGGCTTTATGCTTAGCACTCCATCAGGAACTTGCAAAGCAACTAACCCAATCATCACCATTAAATGGTATGACCCTATCCCCCCTGGTGCAGGAATCACCATCCCTATCCCCCCTAGCACAAGTAGAAACAAACCATCTGAGATGCCTAAATGAGAAGTTTCTGGTATAGCTTGAAAACAAATATAAGTCATCAAAAAATACATAATCCAGATACTAAAAGTGTGAAACCAAAATGAGGTTTTATTTTTCATCTTTTTAATGCTTTTAAAACCTTCTTTTAATCCAATAATAAATTCGCTAACTTTTTGATAAAATGGTAATTTCTTAATTCTGTTTTTTAGAAGGTATATTATTATCGCTACTAGAATGATAAATAGAATTATAAGA
>Ga0075441_10001319_pt1 | contig 11955 bp, 10 predicted proteins | sample CoawatmetaG00DNA_FD_71582 | JGI IMG/M metagenome (GOLD analysis project Ga0075441, IMG submission 71582) | Marine microbial communities from the West Antarctic Peninsula - Coastal water metaG002-DNA | ecosystem: Environmental > Aquatic > Marine > Coastal | place: Atlantic Ocean: West Antarctic...
CACATCTTTATGTTGGGAGGAGAAAGCTATCGGCTAAAGCAGAAGACAACAAGCTAGACTATGAAAGGTGGGTCAATTTTATTGGCCAAAGGTGGGTCAAAATAAATGGCCATTGACACACATATTTGTCGAACAATAAGGCATCACCAAGCTCGAAGTCATCTTCAACCGCATAGTATTCCAGCAACCGGGCTATTCCTGGCGAATTAAGTGGCTCATCGCGCAGTGCGACGTAGTCTTCGAAGGAAATACCTCCGGATGCGATTTTTTCTTCCATGCACTTGAACACTGCCGGATCGATGTATTCATACATGAATTCGCCAGAAATTATGTCGCGAGGTACATAACGCATGCCTCCACGTTGCTTTTTTACATCAACCGGGTGGAGTGGTGCCCATAACGTAGTTGCGTAGTCTTCAGCTCGATTGAAACCGAAACTTTGCGATTCAATGTGCCAGGTGAAACCCGTGCTGACCTCGCGCTTCAGCGTGAAACCGACACCTTGGGTGAAAAATAGGTTTTGTTGGGTCAAGTCCAACATCATCTTTTTGAATCGTTCGTTGCCAATCAATTCAAAGACCTTTTCATCACCGTTGCACAGGTCGTAACGTAGCTTGTCAAATCCTTTTTGATAGCGGTCAGTTGGAGCCTCCATTTGCTCATTCACACGTTCGTGCAGATATTTGATCATTTCATCTGAGAACACTTTTTTGAGCAAGACAAAACCTTGCCTCTGATAATCCTTGATATGTTTTTCAGTCAACGTGAAGTTCGGGTTCATTGTGTCCATCAGGTGCCTCCATGTTTTGGCTTAAAGGGCATTATTTCCTTTAGCGTCGCCGCCAAAGAGATACTGCCGGGTTATCAAAGTGTGGCAAATGCCGAATGCGTTTGGGTATTACTCTCAACCCGCTTAACGAAGTGATCGGCATCAACCAAACCTCGAATGAATCGATCTAACCAGTAGTCGTCTAACTCGTTAAATCGGCAATCTAGACGCTCTAAAAGTGTTAGAGTCCGCTCGTGATTAAATGTGATATTGCGCGGTTTGCGTGCTGCCCAGAATCGGCCTAAAGCTATATCCCGATCCTCTTCAGCGATATCTTCGCTAAAAATCGCCGAAAAACTTGTGTGCGATGTATTTACTAGCGGGAATCCTTGATGCTGAAGCCGATCAAATACTCTGCGCATCGAAATACTATGGGGCGTATCCACATGGAAAACGCCGCCTTTCGTTCTCGAATCAAGGGCAATACTCACAATACCCTGGGCGACCTGATCCACTGGACTAAGCGCTATGGGGTCGCCCAGTTCCTGTGGTATCCGCCCCAGCTTCGTTACCGACTTGAGAAACTGTACGAATCGGTTTTGATCGCCGTTGCGCTGAAAACGAGCAGATTGGGAATGGCCAGATACGTTCCCAGAGCGGTAGATGAAGGCTGGGTGCCCCGCCATTTGATGGTCATTGACAAGTCGCTCGGCCCGGAACTTGGTCGCTTCGTAAAAGTTTTGAAACTCTTGTCCGACATCTAATGAATCTTCAGAAAACTCGATCAGTTCGGGGTGGTTGTTTACTCCACAAACTGCAAGGGTGGACATGTAATGCATGTCCTTCGATCTTTGATCAGTAGCAAATCTCAAACATGTTTTCACAGGGTCAATATTGGTTCTCTCAAACTCCTCCTCCGAACCGAATAGCCGGGTGTCTGCAGCGAAATGAAAAATGGCATCACACTCTCGAGTAAGGTGGGCGTACTTATCCGGAGCCAGTCCAAAGTGGTGTTGGCTCATATCACCTTCAACAACGGTGAAGCGACTACCATCTTTTATCCAAGGAGAGTCTTCAAAGTACCACTGCAAATTTTCTTGTAGGCGCGCTTTTGCAGAATCACCGCCTTTTGCGCGAACCAAACAGTAAACATGTGCATCAGACTGTTCGATCAATTCCTTCAGGATAAAGGAGCCCATGAAACCAGTGGCGCCTGTTAATAGAACGGCATTGTACTCACGGTGAGAGGAGCTCGCTTTCTGATGAACAAGCTCCCTTGGGACATAGTTGATGCTCCCCGTTCGTGTTCCCTCCTCAACCAGGAAATGTGGTAGTTCGCGGGGTTCATCACCACTGAGGGCCAGCAAAGATTGGTAAAGTGTCGTGAGGAGTCGAGATACTTCAGCCAAGGTATGGTTTTGAGAAAAAGATAAGTCCGCGGCTAGATGCCCATCGACAATCTTGGCCGTTAATTTCAGATCATGGACACGATTGTTAAGGCCATCTCGCGGACGGCCGATTGGGCAGCGCGAAGGTTTAAGTTCAAACCGCTCATCGCTGTTGAAGTTGACGTCACCGAGGAAGTTGAAGCAAATCGGCGAATGAGGATGTGGATTGGTTTGATCCTGCTGAATTAAGCCATAGGCCACACCCAAATCCGGCAAGCGGCTACTTTCCTCTATCACTGATTGGAGGGTTTCATCCCACGTCGCAGTTCGCTCAATGATGAAAGGGAAGGTCGACGTGTGCCAGCCGATTACTCGGCTGGTATCAATATCGTCCGATAGCGTGACGCGCCCGTGGCTTTCGACCTCAATTACCAGCGAGGGCGCTGGCCGTATATGGGTAAGCGCATGAGAAAACGCAGCCAGTACCAGTTGATGTAAGGGGCGGTTGTTCCGCATGCTGAAAGACTGCAGAGCTTGGGTTTCGCCATGAGATAAACTGATCCAAACAGTATTGGCGGTTTCCTCGAGGTTGTCGGCACTGAAGAACAGTTCCTGGTTGTCCAGATGGCTTTCCAATCGCTCCAACCAATCCCGCGCGCGGTCAAAAAGCTGATGTTTATGACTGAGCAGATGCTGAGTCCATCCCCAAAACGAGTGCCGATAATACGGAAGCTGAACGCGCCGTCCGTGCAACCACTCGGCGTAGATACGTGAAAAATCTGCAACAAGAATGCGCCATGAGATGACGTCTACAGCAACATGGTGAGCTACAAAAAGAATCAAGTCCCTTTGACAAGAAGATCGGAACAGGTGCGCGCGAAACAATCGTCCCTCTCTCAAGGAGATCGACTTCTAGTGGTACTGGGCGACAGTTTCCACATGACAATCAGTTGCTGATTCTGCCTCCCAGTTGATCAGCGAAACGCTAGAAGCCTCCTCCGTATCCAGTTGACATGGAATAATGGATAGACCTTTTTTCATCGATCGGTAGGCTGTCCGTAGAGTCGGGTGAGCCTGTATTACTTGTTCTAGTGCGTAGTGAAATCCCTCCACGTCAACCGACTGAGTGGTTTCGAAGAGCATTGCCTGGTTAAAATGGTCGGAATTGGCCAATGACTGTTTAAAGAAGAAATCTTGGGCCGGCGACAGATGTTCTGGGTAGTGGGTCTTTGAGTCGTTCAACGGCTGACGATCTGGCTCAGCATCCTTGATAGCTGCGGCCAGCCCCTCAATCGTGGGCTGCTTTAAAAAGGCATGAGTTGTGACATTCAGTCCTCGCAGCTGTAGTTCTGCCATGAGCTGAATTGCATCGAGAGAGTCACCACCGATTTCAAAAAAATCGTCGCGATCATTTACCTGATCGGTACGTAAATAGGTCCGAAATAGGTGTCTGATTTGATCGGTGGTGTTAGTGGGCCCGGTATCGTGGTCGTCTGGAGTTGTCACTTGATAACTTGCTTCTTGAAGCAAGCGGTGTTCTACCTCCTGGCGTAGGCGTTTGAGGTCAGTCTTTCCATTGGCGTTACGTGGAAAGTCGACCATGTACAGGCAAGTCTTTGGGGCCATATAGGGTGGCAAAACGTCAACCAGCTGGCGACGAAGCCAGCCCAGTGACTCACCATGCCTTGCGCTGATAATGGAAGCAACGATTTGGGGTTTGCCCTGCACTTCTATTAGGAAAACCGCTGCATCTTCAACGTCCTGCAGTGTTCTCAGGACACTTTCTATATGTTCAAGCTCGACGCGGTACCCATTTATTTTTACTTGCCGATCCACCCGGCCGAGAAAGTGAACGACGCCTTCACCATCGATCTCAACGAAATCTCCGGTGCGATAAAAACGCTCTGATTGACTGTAGTCGGCGAGGTTCACAAAAGCCTTTGCAGTGGCTGATGCATTGGCCCGATAGCCCTTGGAAACCGAAGGCCCTCCAACTAAAAGCTCGCCTTGGGTGTCACGGTCTTTTAGCTCTCCGGCCTCATTTTCGACCACGAGTTTTGTTTGCCCAAGAGCTGTACCTATAGGGACATTTTTTTTACCCTGATCCTGAATCAGGCGCTCAGACTGAATTTGGAATAGGGTGACTCCAATGGTCGTTTCGGTAGGGCCATAGTGATTGAACAGATGATTGATTCGGCCAGTCTGAAGTATTGCGCTGGCTAGCCCAACAGGGAGTGCTTCTCCGCCAAAGATCAGATACTGCAGTTGCGGCAAATCCACAGACTGCCCAGTTCCAAGGGGGAAGATCGCTGACCAATGTGAGGGTGTAATCTTCAAAAAATCAATCAGATGGCGCTCTAAATAACCTCTGAACGCAGTCGGATCTTTGCGAGTCTCGGGCCCGATAAGATGCACGCATCCGCCGGTAGACAGCGCCAGGAATAGAGATGTGTTTCCCAAATCTGCAGCTAAGGTACTGACATGAGCGTACCGCAAGGGGTGGCTAATGCCAGTGGCCTTGCTGATGGCCGAAACGTAATGCTCAACATTCCCGTGAGAGACTTCCACACCTTTGGGCCGACCTGTTGAGCCGGAAGTGAATAAAACATAGGCTGTATCGTCAAGCGACAAGTGAGGGAGAGAAAGGCCGGTATCCTCCTCACCCGCAAAGTTTGCATCGACAGCACGGAATCCCTGTTCTTGCAACTGCGACAATCGCGAGGGTGTAGATAAGATCAAATTAGGGTTTATCTGAGAAAGACGATGTAGGTGCTCGTCAAGCATTCCCTCGTCTTCCACGACTGTATACGCCGCACCAGCCTTCATAACCCCAACCAAAGAGACAAGGGCCAAAACAGTTCGTGGTGTGTAGATTGCGACCAGTTGACCTTTCTTGATACCCAGTCGCACCAGCGCAGCTGCCGTTCGATCAGATTTGTCGTCTAACTCTTGATAGGTCAAAGCTCCGTCCTCCGCGATCACCGCGAAGGCATCTGGGGTAGTCGATCTTATGGCCTTGATGTGGTTAGCCAGCATGGTTTGATTCCTCCCTGGATGGGGTTGCCTTCATTGAATGGCTTTGGACTACAGCGCTATACCGTGTTCGATAAATGCTGACTGAGTAGGCTGGTGATCAAGGACTCCTATGCGCTTTAGCAACCGAACCAGATTTTTTTTCGTGACCGTGACGTAGCTGCGCAGGTTTTCGAGGTACTGTGTGTTGGTATCCGCAATTACTTCAGCAATCTCGGTTTCAGAAAATCCGGCCGCACTGAGAATTTTGCGGTCGAATTCGCGGTTCTCATCGCCAGCCAGATAGTCATCCAGGTAAGCGGGTAGCATGGTGCCTATGGTCACTCGATGCTCTTCAGGCATTCGTTCCCAGTGCGCCGACATAAGACGAGCGAAGTAGTTGGCATGGCGGCCCTCATCAGATACATGATCTGTCATCACCTGGGTAAAGGTGCGTGTGGCGTCCTTTTCCTTGCCAATGCTAATCAGGTCTTTTGTCAACGTGTGTTCGGCAATGGTGACCGAGATCAGCTGAAAGTCGTCGCGTACATTAGTCGGCAGCCGCTCCATTGCCCGATGGACTGCGCTTAGGTTGCCGTTAGTTTCAGGTACTTCAATGGGGTTGATGTTCGTTATAGTCTTCATTTGAATAATGAAGTCTAGTGCGACGTGAGCATGATAACCTTCGTCTATAACAATGGTGAGAGCGTCCAATTTTTCGGATTCGGTGGCACCTTGAATCACGTTATTGACGATGTTGAGTCCACAGTCGATGACGAAGCGTGTTTCTAACAGACCGATCTCATACATATACTGGTAGGCTGATTGTGCGAGGACGTAATTGACGACATCAACACCCTTGGCCGCGACCAGTGGATGGTCACTCAGGATCTGACGAGATTTTGGAAACAGATATTCTCCTTTGGAATCGTCCGGAACAATGATTCGAGGGCTCTGACGGACAGTGGCATTGGCGTACCATTTATCGATCGGGCCAGGATTGGTTGTACGAGTTGCAGTTGCAGTAGACATGGAATTCTCCTTTGTTCAGTTGAGGCGTGTTTTAACTGTTGGGGGGTATCCGCTAGACTGTCGCGGTACGATTAGTTTTTGCTCCCAACACCTGATCACGCGACTCGGCAATAGATCGGGCCAAGGTCGCAGCAAATGAGGATAGATCTGCCTTATTGTGGGCGTGCGATAAGAAAATTGGCTCTTCCAGCGATGGCGGCATCAAGAAGTTCCGCTCGAGCATAGTGCGATGTACCCGACGGAATACGTCATATTCCTGAGATTTAACGTCCTGATAGGACTTCATAGGGTTGTTGCTGTTCCTGAAGGAAACCCCCCCCAATGCGCCGTGATGGGTAAATAAATAGGGCACGTCGTGAGCCCTGAAGTGTTGCGTGATCTCGGCTGCAAGGTGCGCGCTTTTCTCGGCCATCGAGTCGTAAAATCCAGGCGCAGATAAGAGATTAAGAGCGGCTCGAGAAGCGGCAAGAGTGAGAGGGTTAGCAGCAAAAGTGCCGGACTGAAATACAGATTGACCGATTTCGACATGGCGCATGTATTTCGCTTTGCCCGCGAAAGCGCCAATAGGAAGGCCTCCGCCTATGATTTTTCCAAACGTTACTAAATCTGGATCGATGCCCAGTTGGGTGCAGGCACCGCCAAAGCGGAAACGAAAGCCTGTGACTACTTCATCAAATATAAACAGCGCACCGTACTTGTCACATAGCTGCCTTATTGTGCTGAGGAATTCCGGTTGGGGTTTCACCAGGCCCATGTTAGTGGCATAAGGTTCCACAACTACGGCAGCGATTTCATCACCATGTGCTTGGAATACCGCCGTCAGCTGCTCGAGATCGTTGTAATCGCAATGTATGACCCCTTTATTTAGTGCTTCAGGAATGCCCTTCGTGACGCCTTTGGATTTTTTGACATCTGATGGTGCCGCGAGCAACGGGTCGGCATGACCGTGGTAGGAGCCGTTAAACTTGACTAGCATCGTGCGATCGGTGTGAGCTCGAGCAATGCGTGTTGCCGTCATCACGGCTTCTGTGCCGCTGCATACGAATCGGAGCTTCTCAATTTCCGGCGTACTTTCAACAATTGCCTGAGCTACCTGGTATTCCAACTCTGTGGATAGGCCAAATATGCTGCCAGCAGACATTTGTTCTTGAACCGCTCGGACTACGGCATCAGGCGCATGGCCCAATATCAGAGCACCGAAAGCATTCAGGAAGTCTACGTAATTGTTGCCGTCGACATCGGTAATACGCGAACCCCTTGCTGAAGCAACACAGAGAGGGTTTCCGTCTACCAGAGGAAAGGCGCGCATGGGTGAGGATACGCCGTCGGGGATAAACTGCTGCCCGTGTGCAAAAAGCTTATCCGATTGGCTGTAGTTAGTCATAACAGACTCCTTGTCGTAGTGATGAGCAGTTTCATTGGGCTGCTTAATGTGTGTGTGTAACTGACGCTGTTACCTACTTTAAGTGGATGCTACACTGGGATTGATTACATTTACGTGAAATTAGCTTCAGTGCTGAGAAATTTCAGCGGCAAGAAATGTTATCTGGGTCACAAACTCCTACTCTTAATCTACTTTCTCAAAGTGGATCTAGAGATCTCCATCCTGTAAACGTTGTAGGGCTGGAGCGTTGAGTCTAGCTAAAATATGTTGGTTGCCATTTGGCTTATCTCTCTCGAATATGTGTATATTTCCTACAGCAACGATTAGACACGGAACAGATATTATGCCTACAAGCAGTCGATTTGCGGTCGCAGTCCATATCTTGACAGAGCTAGCAACCCGCAATGGGCAGCCCCAAACCTCGGAAACGCTTGCGAAGAGTGCGAACACCAATCCAGCGGTTATTCGTCGACTTGTTTCTGTCCTCACGTCAGCTGGGGTAACCCGCACTTTGTTGGGCAATGGAGGTGGCACATTGCTAGTCAAAAACCCTGAAGACGTCACGTTATTATCGATTTACCGAATTACAGAGAATGAAACACTGTTTACGCTCCACCGCTCAGAGCCTGATAAAGGCTGTGCGGTGGGTCGTTATATTCAGCCTGTTCTTGAAAACGTTCTGGGTCGCGCTCTGAGCGCTATGGAGAGCGAGTTAGCGCGAGTTTCCATTGGCGACATAGTTCGCGGAATAGAGCAGCGTGTGAAAGCAAATTTGTGATCAAGCTTGAAGTGACTCAACAAGGAGCGGAAATAGTCCAAGCACTGCGAGTGAGCATCCGAGCTAATCGTCGTGTGGTCGGTAAGCAGCCGCTGCTTACCAAAGCCAATCCCCCTGAATGACAATTAAGTTTCAGAGTTTGGGTCTCGTACAATCGTCTCGCAAGTTGTTTGGCAATCGCATGTTCCGGCCAGATAAGTTGAACTGACGGCCCTGCAACATATTGAATATGGGGCACCAAAAAACGGTAATGGGTGCAACCCAACAGCAACACATCGGGGTTGTGACTCAATGCTTGACTTACAAAGGTGTTTACCAGGGAGCGAGTGTGAGGTGTGTTCAGTTCCCCGCGTTCTACGCTGTCGGCAAGACCCGGGCACCCTTGCAAATGCATGTTTAGTGTTGATCCATACATTTGATGAAGCTCCCGCACCCGCCGGCTCGCAATGGTTCTCTGCGTCGCCATAAGGGCAATGCGGCGTTGTTTTGAATGCTGAGCCGCGACCCGGATTGCGGGCTCCGTCCCAATTACAGGAATATCCAAATTAGCTCTGACTGTATTGATTGCATTGGTGGTGGCTGTATTACAAGCCAAAACGATGGCTTTCACGGGTTGACAGGCCAAAAAGTGTGAAATGGACATCACCCTGTTAACCAACCAATCATCCCCACGACACCCGTAAGGCGCAAACGCAGAGTCAGCGAAGTAAATCAAGCGTTCATGGGGAAGGTGACGCCGGATAGCCAGCGCTATCGAGAGTCCTCCTATACCGGAGTCATAAACGCCAATAGGCAAGTCGGCTTGCGAATTCATCAGGAGACAAGCCCTTGTGAAGAAGCATGTGAGGGCTTGGTTATGGCTTTTAGCGCCTGCATGCCTCTGGCGACTTGTGGTCTTTTACCGAGTTCAACGTACCACTGGTGAAGGTTAGGGTACTGGTCTAGATTGACATCGAACCGTTCATGGCGAGCCACCCAGGGATAAATGGCTATATCGGCTATTGAGTAGTGTGAGGCGAAGTAGCGACTTTCCATCAAGTGGGACTCCATAACCTCGAAGAGTCGATGTACCTCATCCATATACCTCGTAAGGCTATAAGGATGGATCTCTTCTGCATCTCTGTAAAAATGAAGGGCTTGTCCGAACATGGGGCCAACGCCCGACATTTGAAACATAAGCCACTGGAAGACAATTGCGCGCTCGAATGGATCTTTCGGAAGCAAACTGGATTCATACCGTTCGGCCAGATAGAGCAATATGGCTCCAGACTCCGATACTTGGATGGGGCGGCCGTCAGGGCCATTATCATCGATCAGGACCGGGATCTTCCGGTTTATATTTAGCTTGGAGAACCATGCACTGCGGTGCTCACCCTTATGTAAATTGATTGGCACGTATCGATATTGTAACTCCAGCTCCTCAAGCAAAATGGCGGCTTTTCGACTATTTGATGTGTCCCAACTGTAGTAATGAATCATCCCTAATTTCCTTTCGTTCAGACAAGCGACTGGGTCACGTGATACATGATTGCCTCAAGCATCTTCTCTGACCGGTGATCCGGTGGTTACTTTTGAACATCCGGAACACTCTCGGTTGAGGTCGAATCTGCAGATCGGATTGTCTGGGGGCGGTATTTAAGAATAAACATGGACAGTACCCCGGCAACCATGCCCCAGAATGCCGAACCTACATCAAATAATGTGACACCTGAGGCCGTAACAAGAAAAGTAATCAGCGCAGGCTCCCGATCAGCTTCCTTTTGAAGGGCTGAGGCTAAACCGTTGCCAATTGTTCCGATGAGCGCGAGACCTGCAATAGCCAAAATGAACTCTTTGGGAAACGCCGCAAATAGGGCGCCTACGGTAGCTCCAAACAATCCCACAATTGTGTAAAAAACTCCGGCAGCTACTCCCGCAACGTAACGTTTGGAAGGATCTTCATGGGCCTCTTTGCCGACACAAATGGCCGCAGTAATCGTGGCCAGGTTGAGGGCATAACAACCAAACGGGGCGAGGATTGTTGTCGTAGCCCCCGTCCATCCCACCAGTGGTGAAATTGGTGCCTTGTAACCTGAGGCTCTCAACACAGTCAGACCTGGCACATTCTGTGACGCCATTGTAACTGCGAATAATGGCAGCGCCACGCCAATGGTGGCGTTCCACGAAAATGTCGGAGCTACAAATACGGGCGTAGCTAGTGCCAGGTTTACGTTTTCGAAGTCTAAAGTTCCTTGGATACCTGCTATTCCCGCTCCAAGCACCAGAGGGGCCAAAATGGCATAGCGAGGGAGCAGTCGTCGTGCAATCAGGTAGGAGGCAAACATGGCTAGCACCATGATGAACTCAGTATTTAATGAGGCAAACGCATCCAGTCCAAACTGTAGCAGGATGCCCGCAAGCATACCGGCGGCGATAGACATGGGTATCCGATCCATTGCTCTCTCAAACCAGCCAGTAAACCCGCACAAAGCAATCAGGAGTCCAGATATGAGAAAGGCGCCGATGGCATCGCTCATGGTGACACCCGAAGCACTGGTAATAAGCATGGCAGCCCCGGAAGTGGACCAAGCTGTCGCGATGGGCATTTTGTAATAGAGTGACAAGCCAATGCCGGTTGCCCCCATTCCAATGCCCAATGCCAACATCCAGGAGCTTATCTGTTCGGGCGTAGCGCCCAGAGCTTGAGCGCCTTGAAATACGATCACCGCTGAACTGGTAAAACCTACGAGTACCGTAATAAAACCCGCATTGATCGCCGATATGGAAATGTCCTCAACGATGCGCATAGTAATTGCCTCCGCTAATTAACGTCGGGCTATCAGTTCGCCCTTTTTGAAGAGGGCTCAAGGCCCTCTCTTCTATTCAGGGCGTCCGGGCTTGGATACGGGCTTCCCGGAGACTCCCCAGTTATCAGTGTTGACTTCATCAATCACCACGAATGTTTTATCCGGGCTCTTGTCGAGCACATCAAGCAATAATTGGGTGGTGCCTTCAATTAGCCTCGCCTTCTGTTCTTTGGTAACGCCGGTATCAGTGACGCGAATATTTACGTAGGGCATGATTAATCCTCTTCAAAAAGGCGCTCCAGTAAAACTGAAGCGCCACGTGGGTTTGGAAAAGTTACAGGACGCTGGGGCTAGGCGGTTTGACGTGCTTCTTCGGCTTCAACGGCACGCTCGAAGGCCGGATACGTTTTAACCTTCTCAATCAAAGCTTCGACGTGTGAGCCAAGCTGTATATCCACAGGGAACATGCTGCCCCAGTTTGCGTACACTGCTAGCATCATATCGACGACGGTTAATTTGTCGCCGCACATGTAACGATTTTGTTTCAAATGTTCGTTTACCTTTGCCCACAGATCAGAAATCATACCGCTGGCCTTTTCATAGGCAGCTTGCTGAGCTGCTTTATCTTCGATTGCCTGGGCAATAAAGAAAAGGCGGCCATAAGCAGGGTGCATCGTGGCATTGGCAAACAATAGCTGCTGCAGAAAGCGCGCGCGTTCCGGTTCCTGTTTAGGAAGCATCTCACTTTGATGTTTTTCGAGCAGATGCAGGATAATTGCGACGCCCTCGCGGAGAACCAGGTCGCC
>Ga0075441_10001320_pt1 | contig 11954 bp, 11 predicted proteins | sample CoawatmetaG00DNA_FD_71582 | JGI IMG/M metagenome (GOLD analysis project Ga0075441, IMG submission 71582) | Marine microbial communities from the West Antarctic Peninsula - Coastal water metaG002-DNA | ecosystem: Environmental > Aquatic > Marine > Coastal | place: Atlantic Ocean: West Antarctic...
GGGTGGGCCTCGTCGTATGGCAAGTACTCCGGGTCCCCATAAACAGTGGCCGAGGACGAGAACACAATATTGGCGCAGCTTGCTCGGTCCATCGCGTTCAGGAGCGAGACTGACCCGTGCACGTTCACGTCGTAGTACCTGAGTGGCGCTGCGACACTTTCGCCGACGGCCTTAAGTCCTGCGAAGTGAATAACCGCGTCGGGCTTAAATTCGTCAAAGACAGGCTCCAAGTCCTCGCCGTCCCGAATATCCACCCCAGCAAACCCGAGCGACCGGTTGGACAGGGTCCGCACCCGTTCAATGGATTCAAAGCTCCCGTTGCAGAGGTTATCAATTGCAAAGACCTCATGGCCGGCAGCCAAAAGCTCCATGCAGGTGTGACTGCCGATGTACCCCGCTCCGCCGGTTACGACTACCTTCATAGTAATTCTTCCTCACGCCTAATCATCATCCAACAATCGCCTCAGACAATTCGGCAATTCTTTACTCCAGCGCGCTAGCATTGCCGCGCGCAACCTAGAGCCGCGACGAAGCGCTTACCAGTAGATTATCAACCTGTAGAAGCGCTCCCAACGTTTTCGCAAGAGAAATAAGTGGTTTTTCTGTCACGAATATGATGTCGTCCGGGCGCAACTCCATCTCAGCGGCGACCAGAAGTCTGGCAGGGTTCTGGGCATCGAGATGCCAAGCCACTGTTGGCGCACGTCCCCGCAAAAGATAAATTTCAGATTTTCGCGTGGTTGCTGTCGCAAGCGGCCCACCTGATGTAAAGAGGACATCGGCGAGGGTTTCACGCCCCTCGGCTGAAATAGACACAAGCCTCGGCGTGGCTACGGCTCCCACAAGGAACACCGAACTCGGTTTATAGCCTAGCGTCTCGACAATCACATGATCTTTGTCAGCGAGGAAATAGTTTGGACCGGCCGCCGCGAATATATGGTCAACCGTTAAGCGGTACTCTTTAGCTCCTCGAATGAGGCGTACCAATTGAAGTTCCGAATTACTGCGCGATAAGCCCGATATTACAAGTAATTCTCGCAGTGACAGAGGCGTTTCAGAAATGGGGACCCGCAGCGAGGCTTCGAGAGCTGTATTTCTATCAGCTGACAACATGACAAATTGCGAGTTATAGCTGGAAATTTCGAGTTGAAAATTAGGTGTCCCGCCTGTCCGAATTAAAGCATTTGTAAAAAGGCCCCGCAACTCTGACAGTGTATTCCCGGCGATTTCAATGCGACCAACCCCGATGAACAACGCTGAGCCGTCGGATCCAATTCGCCCCGTCTGCGATGCGACTACATTTGACTGGGCCTCGGACGCAGCAGCTTGTTCCGCCAAATCTAGAAATTGAGTGGGGGCTTCGTTCAACTGTGCGAACGTCACTTCGTCTCCGGATCCCAACCTATAGGGTCTCGGACTAGCCGTCGTCGGCGGAGGAGACAGGCCAGCTGCAGTTTCCTCGCTGACGAGCCCAGCTTTAGCGCCGATGCCCGACACCTTGAGTTCTCTGGAGAAAGCAATTCTCGCGGCGGTACGTGCGGCCTCAAACGTGAGGGGGGCGTATGTTATGTCAAAGACTTCCTGGCCCGCTGTGCGTTCCTGGTTATCTAATTTCTGCGTCTCAAGAATAGTGGCGCAGGACGAGAGGCCACCCCATAAGGCAAGGGTTAGGGCTGTTGCTCGAAAATATTTATTCATGGATACACGCGTCAACCTCAATGAGTTCGCCAAGTTGCCGAATAGACTTCTTTTTAGTCGCCCCGACACGCGTAACAAGGGTGACGTGAGGGCACTGATCGCGCACCGCCCTTACCACCGTTTCCGCATCGTTCCCGTCGCAGGCCATAATCACACGATCAAATTGGGAGCGTAATTTCTCGACTGTAGCGCGGAACTTTGCGCTGGCATAGAATTCTGATGGAGTTGCGGAGGGTGGCAACAAAAAATGCGTCCCACTGCCTTGCACTTCTGCGACCAAAAATGGTGGAAACAATTCTGACGGCGTGGTCGAAATATTTGTGTCGTCGAACCTCAAATTCACAACAGCCACGTTCTGTTCCTCGCCCGAGAAGCGCATCGCCAGCCATTCGGCGACGGTGTCGGATGAGATCCGCGCGTTTAGGCTCGCGATCAAAACCAAATTTGACGGCTTCTCGCACACGTCAATGCGCCACTGGGAGAGGGACGAGCGCGACAGCGCCCGTAGCTTTTCTTGAGAGCTGGACCGCAGGTGACGTCGAAATATGCGCACGCCTCGCGCGTCAACCATCAGGGCACTCCCAACCAAATCGGTCAGGGAGTTAAGGGTACGGTAGACATCGCTCCGCAGCGATATGATCAGGGACAACCCCACCGAAACGAAGGCGCCCAGAACCGCAGAGAGCGCAACAATCAGTGGTCGCTTAGGCTCGCTTGGCGTGAGTGGCACGGCCGCACGGTCATAGACCGTGGCAACGTCCTGCTTGAAGCCCGCAGTGAGGGACTGCGCCTTCACCTGCTCGATGAGGACGGTATACGTGGCCTCCGCGATTTTCGTATCGCGCGACAGTTTCGCCAATTCTTCTGACGCGCGGCCAAACTGCTGCGCCTCGGCCTCCAGCTTGACGATATCCACTTCAAGGCGTTTGATTCGGTCTGCCAGCGTCGTGGCGACGGCCGCCGCTGCCGCTGGGGAAGGCCATGACCACGCAGAGGTAACCTCCGTCATGCCAAATAGCCGGCGGAAACTCGCGTCGTCCAATACCACGTGGCGGGCCCTTATATTTTTAAGGGTTTCGGGTGAGGTGCTCCCGCCCACGACCTCCGCAGAGACTGCATCAGCAGCGGACCGCAGGGCAATGGTATCTACCCGTGTTTTGCGCAAATTGTCCAAGGCCACGGACTGCGACGCGAAGGCCTCCACTGATAAAATGTTATTGCTGAGAGCATAGTCCTTCAAGTTTTCCTGAGTACTATCCAATTGCTGCAGTGCGTCCGCGAGGCTTGAGCTGAGGTAATTGAGCCTGGTAGACTGTTTCTCTTCCTGATTAGTCTCCACCTCTATGATCAGCAGATCCAAGACACTGTTCGCGATCTCGGCCGCGCGCTCCGGGTCGCTATGCTTTACGGACACAGTTTGGGCGCCCGATTTTAAATCAGTCAAAGTTACAAACGCAGCAAATGATTTAACAACATTTTCCGCTTGGCGTCTGGCGAGACTGATTGGCGCTGACTTGAGCCCCAGAAACGCTTTAACGGTCTCTTTCCAATCGGTCAGCGTCGGCGGTCCTTGGATTTTATTGAATGCGACGTCGCCGATGAGGTTGTTCGCGTCCGAAACTTTCTTGATAAACAGACGGCTCGAGAGGACCTCCTCCAGCGACAGCCTCTGCGACTGGCCCGGTACCGAGGAAATGCCGGCGAGCGCGGCAAGGGAGGAAAATTGATCCAGAGATGAAGAGTTGCCGTTCATGGCAAAGACGAAGCTAGTTGTGGCAACATATACGCGCGGTGCCGTAAGGGCGTAGGCGCCCCCGATGACAATTGCGACGGCGGTGAAGAAGCTTATCGCCAGCTTGTGCGCCCACAGGCTCGCAAACGTCTCGGCGAGGTCTATTTCGTCGTCGGTTCTACCTGCGTCGAGATTATTGTTCATCAGATGCTCTTAATTTCATACTTGTTGCACAGCATAGATTGTCTTAATACTTTAAGCCGTGATGCCCCACATGTCACCAGTATACAATCCATATTCTCCGCACATATTGGGGCCCGAGGCCACCGTAACCGCTAGCGACAGTCCCCCGCTTCAGGTCGCGCCCCACCAAATCAGGTCGCCACGCGTGTCCCTTAGTAGATCAACAGAGGAATGGCCGCGTGGGTCTCACAAGAGAGCTTGAATGCGCAGCACTCCACCTGAGCGGCGACCACCACAATTTTCGCCAGATAGCGCCTCCGCCATGAGGCGCTGTATCTTTGTGGGTATTCACGATGATTTTGCGCGGTAGACCTACGTCCCCGTCAGGGTTCACCCGCGGTTCGGCAGTGCGCTTTATTGGCATGTTCTTGCTGTGTGATTGCGGGCCGCCAAAGCTGCCGTAGCCCAGTACCAAGGACGAGGCCCGCCACCACGCCGATAGCTCCGGCGGTGAAATCAGCCACCTCGCGACCGCGGCCGACGTAGGGCTGGAGCAGCTCAATGGCGCCACCGAGACCGAGTGTGAGCGGGACCAAGAGCCAGAGGCTGCGTGGCGCCATCCAAGCCACGGGCAGCACCAGCGCTGTGAAGGCTGCGAGATGTGCCACCTTATCGAGCGGCAGGCTCTGGCTCTTGGGCAGCGCCTGCGGCGTCAAGGTGAACCAGAGAATGATCAAGGCTATCATCCAAGTGGCACAGAACGCCGCACGGGCCGCGGAAATGGAAAAAACAGGAGGCTGGATCATATGGCAGGGCTTTCTGGCGAGGCTCTGTTGTAAAAATTAGCCTGAAATAGGGCTTCCCCTTCCTTCAGTTGGATGCACCATACTTTAACAATTTGCGGGATGCCAAGGTAATCCCCCCATTTGTGAGGATTACTGGGCGACCGCCTGGCGTTCGGGCTCGACCTGCCGGCTGCTATTACCTCGGGAACCACCACCGTCAATCTGTCCACCCGCGCCGCCTCTGGTGGCGCGGTGTTTCAGGACTTCGAGATCAGCCTCGCTCCCGCCGCCCGCTGAATGAAATTTTCAGTCGACTACACGGCGCCCCTGGCGCGCAAGGCTGACGGCTTCCTCGGCCTCGAGGTCTCGCGCAACCGCGGCCACGTCGCGGGTGAGGTGGGGGCTTCGGCGATCATTGGCGTCGTGGCGCGGTTTTAAGGGCGGCGGAGAGCCCACAATGACGCCGGCCAGTGCGTGCCGCAGCGCCGCCGTCCGGCACAATTACCTAAATTTGGCGGGGTGTGACGCCTGGACTTAGCCTTTCGGCGCCGGGGCCAATACCAACGCATATGAACGCCCCCGCCCGCAGGTCACGCCCATAATAGCAGTCAAGTAGCCGCCGAGGCTTCCGCAAGCCACTGCTTATCGGACCCCCGAACCCCCTGAAGTCATGGGCGCCTCAACCCCCCAGCGGCGATGCAACCTATGCGGTAATTCGTTCTCCGTTTCGGGAAATGGGGTCGCCGAGCGCCACGAACACCCGCAGGGCGCTGTCGCGCCTGGACTGCGCCTCGGCCAAATACCGCAGGGCCAGACGCTTGCGGCTCACGACATTCGCCACGTCAAACCTCTCAACGCGGAACATCCGCCGAATGGCCTCGCGCTTGGTGTCGATTAAGACGTCGTCGAAGTAGAGGAGCCCCTCGAGGTGGCCGATCAACTCCAGCATATCAGGATCAATTTCAGTCGTCTGGCACGAGACGTGGTGGACGTGCGCGCGGTCCAGGTGGGCCTCGCGGGTCGCCAGGTCAAGGGCCGCGCGCGTGGAGCCGTCCCAGTCCGCGTCGCAAATCTCTTCTAAGCGCCGCCCCGTGAGGTCGCGGAAGTGGGCGCCGACTGCCTCCACATCAAGGGCCGCGAGGACGCCGTGGCGCGTGGCATTGCGTGAGGGGTCGCGCGCGCCCACGCCCCTAGCCCCCAATGACCTGCGCGTCGGGCACCGCGCGCCGCGCGCGCCGGTCCTGCAGCTGGAGCAGCAAGTCGATCGCCATCCGGCGGCGGCGCTCCGCCTCCGACAGGGCGCGGTAGTGGATGTCAATTGTTGCCTGCTGGGCTTGGCAGGCGCGGATGATGGCGGGCGTCGCCCCCCGGTCCCCAAACACGGGTTCGGCTGCGGCCGGCAACTCCCCGCCATCGTCGTCGTCGCGCCGGTGGGATGCGTGCCGCCACTCCACCACGGCCCGGTGCGTGTGGCCCGTGACCTTGGATGGCTGCAGGCACCCCGAGATGATGCGCCGCTGGCGATCAATGTCGAGGTCGGCCTGGGTGATTAGCTCGACTTGGCGGCGCTCCAGTGAGTTGGCGGGCGACAAGTCGACGAGCAGCTGCCCGAGCCGGAATTCATAGTCCTCGACACTCTCGTCGCGCAGCAGAAAACGCCGCGGGTCTGTGAATTCTGCGTATGATACGCCGTCAATGTCGTTCGGCACTGCTCGCCCCCCACAATAATATTTGGAAGGTTACCAATCTTGTGCTGGAGGCAAAGCGAAATATTTACACTTCGCGTTCAGAGCCCCAGAGGCGCACGCCGGGGCCGTCGCCGGGGCCGCCCACAAATTCCACGCCCGCAGCCTCCAGCGTGGAGATAATGAGTTTGAGGTTTGCTGGCGTCACGACTGAGAGGCCGTTTTCAGATTCGATGCGTTTGATTGTGCTAGTGCTAACACTTGTTTCCTCGGAGAGCCTGCTGACACTCCAACCTAAAGCGGCTCTAGCCATACGAATTTGATGTGCAACAAGGATTGACAAATAGCTCTCCATGGTCCATTTTGGACCATATGAACCAAAATATTAAATCCACATGGCAACTCCAACTTGAACGTCTCGAAGGCGCCTACGCACCAAACACAATCCGCTCATACCACACAGACGTCAAACAGTTTGTGGGGTGGTGCGAAGAAGCCAACGTGCCTCCATTCCCACTGGAGGGCGAAACCCTCGTCGCCTACCTAGGCCACATTCAGGCCGCACTGAGTTACGCAACCATCCGGCGAAAATAGCAGTGGTGAGGCGGATGCACGCCCTGCTGGGACATGGCGCCGCACCGCGTGACGAAGACTTTAACCTCGCCTACCGCCGCATGAAGCGCACCAAGTCACTCCGACAGCGCCAGGCCAGGGGCATAAACGAGGCCCTCCTACTCAGGGCCATCGCGGCCCAGCCCAACACGCTGACGGGGATCCGCAACCGCGCATTGTTGTCGCTGGGGTATGACTTCCTCGCGCGGCGGTCCGAATTAGCTGGGATGACAGTGCAAGACATTACCTTCTCGGCGGATGGGTCGCTGCGCGGCGTGATAAGGCGTAGCAAGGCCGACCAATATGGCCGCGGGCGGCTGTGCTTTGGGTCTCAGAGGTCCGCAAAGTTGCTGCGGCAGTGGCTCCGCGCGAAACCGAAGGACGTCGACTGGGTGTTCTGCGCCCTTAGCCACGGGCGCTGCATCGACCGCCCGATCTGCGACCGGACCGTCAATAAAGTCATCAAGCAGTCAATTGTGAGGCTGAGGGGCGAGCGCCCACGGGAAGCTGAAATCTCTGGGCACTCACTCCGCGTGGGCGCCGCCCAGGACTTGCTCATCAAGGGCTTCAGCACGTCCGCAATAATGCGCGCCGGCGGTTGGCGCAGCATATCCGTACTGCACACATACCTGAATATGGCAGAGCACAACGTCTGGAATTAGACCCGACACACCGAAGTCACCGCCACTTAGGTGCGCGGCGAGCGGCGCCCATCTGCGACGTGCATAATTGCGTCCAAGTACCCCTCGACACTCCCGCAGTCGAACCGCCGCCCATTCAGCGTCACCGCCTCGACGTCGCCGCGGGCGGCCTGGACGTTAATGGCGTCAGCGAGTTGAATTTCTCCGCCCGCGCCCGGGGGCTGGTTCCGAAGAATATCGAAGATATCTGGCGTCAGGACATAACGCCCAATACTTGCGAGGTTAGAGGGCGCAACCTCTGGGCTTGGCTTCTCGACGAGGCCGGCAACGGATCCAGGGTGGGCGCCCGGGACAATGACACCATACTTGGATATGTCGGGGCCGCTCACTTCCATGACGCTGAGTTGCGTCTTGCCCGTACGGTCAAAGCCACCCACAAGGTCTCGGGTAATACCCGCGCCGTCAAATGTTAGAAAATCATCGGCCAGCAGAACCGCAAACGGGTCACCGCCAACAACCCTCTCGGCGCACAGTACCGCGTGGCCCAGGCCCAGCTGCTCGGGCTGGCGCACAAAAATACACTCAACGCCTGGCGGCAGGATATTCTTCACCATATCGGCCTGCGCGTGCTTGCCCTTGCCCCGAAGGGCCATCTCCAACTCCTGATTGTTGTCGAAGTGGTCCTCAATTGCGCGCTTATTTCGCCCAGTCACAAATATGAGCGTGTCAATTCCGGCGGCTATTGCCTCCTCCACAGCATACTTGATGAGTGGCTTATCAACAATCGGCAGTAGTTCCTTTGGCATTGCCTTGGTCGCGGGCAGAAACCGTGTCCCAAAGCCGGCGACGGGAAATACTGCCTTTCGTAATTTCGTAGTGCTCATAATTAATTATTCCTGGGAACTTTTTTTGATGCTTTTTTAGACGCTCGAAAGGCTTGTGATACCTTGAACAAAGCTAATCACACTTTGCCCTTCGGTGCCCATAGGCGCGGCCTGCCCTTTGCAGTAACGGCGGCTGCTATTCTGCGACTAGCTTCGACGGTTCGGACGGCTACGTGCCCAACGTAGCCCCAGTCGGTATGTCATAAAAAACAGCAATGCAAAGGCCAAAAGCGCGGCGAATGCCCCTGCGTTACTATCGGACAACATAACCCCCGCGACCATTGGAGACGCAGACATGGGCGCGATGATCGCCGTTGCTAGCGGATTTGAAAGCGCCCGGCGCTTACGCCCAACTATTGAAATCTCGAGGGCCCGCATAATCAGTTGGTGAAAGTGCAGGCGGTCGGGCCTATCCGACGGCTGCCTGAGAACCCTTCTTCGGTAAATCGCGAGCCCAGTGTCCGCCACTGGCCAGAAGAAAATCAGCAGGACGGCCGCCGGGCTCACTTGCGGCGCAAAATGCATCAGCGCGATTGCTAGGGCCGCCAGAATAAAGCCGACTGAGTAGGCGCCGGCGTCGCCAAGAAAAACCTTTCCAAATGGATAGTTAATTATGAGTAAGCCACCGAGCGCGCCCACAATAACGGCCGAGGCCTGAGCCAACTCAGGCGCTCCGTGAGCCGTTGCCACGTAGCCGAGCGCCGTCGCCACCATTATAGAAATTAATATCGATAGCCCATTGATGCCATCAATGAGGTTAAAGGCGTTGGTGACGCCGACGACAGCAAAAACCGTGAAGGCGATACCCAGTGGCGCAATACCCAGCGCCCAGTCGACGCCCACCACCCCGACGCGATCGACCCAAATTCCAAAGACGGCTACCGCGAGCAGCGTGGAGATTGCTGCGAGAGCCATGCGTCCGCGCGGGCTCACCCTGTAACCGATATCCTCCCATAGCCCGCCTATAAAAAGTGGTAAGACGCACAGCAGTAACCACCACGTGACATCCCCAAACTTGCCAGGTATTAAGAAAGACCCCAGAAATAGCGCGGCAAAGATTGCCAAGCCGCCGACGCGCGGGGTTGGTACCGAGTGGGAGGATTGCACCGAACCCAAGTCACCGCGGCGGTTGATGTAGAACATTTGCCAGCGGCAAGTGCGCCAAATGATGACGCTCAAACAAAATGAAACTACAAAAGCCCACGTCACGAGCTTAACAAACAAAAGATGATCCATAGTACGTTAATTTCTGACGGGGTTACAAAATTACGGTAATTAGATATGTTGACATTGCAAAGCAATATTTGTTCTGAAAACGCAAACGATTTACCCGGGGTCCATCTTGCCCTGAAATATTTCATAATGAGATATTTCGGCGGATTCAAACAAAAAATCGAAATTGTTGTGAATTAGGACTTTTGCTTACAAAGATAAAAAGAGCTTACCACGCTTAGGTTCTGGACCAAGGAGTTATTTCGACAGCCTTTCGTTCGACAGCCAAGCGGATTTTGAAACCGAACGACTGTGAATGCCCCCTTATCGGAAGCCCTAACGCCCTAAAGTAAAACAGGTTTTACGAGGTGCGTTTTACTAGCCTAGCCTCACTGATTTCACTCGCAGCTATGGGAACGTTCGCCTGAAATTTGGCTTCAATCGAGGCAGCCAGATCTTAGCAGTGTAATCACAAAAACAAGCGTACCGCGATTAAGGCTGTACACCTGGCTGCGCCAGTGGGCGGATGGATTTTGAGAGACCGAGGCCCTAGACCGCCGCGCGTGTCGCTAAGTCTGGCTTTGGGTCAGAGCAGTGGCGGGCGTTCACAGGTCGACACAGGACTGCCAAAGGCAAACCCCCACCGCGCAATCCTCGCAGCCCGCCACGCTCATTAATTTGCCTATCGTGAGGTGCGTTTGTGACGCGCATTGATCCATATCAGACCCCTCACTTCGCAAGTTTACGCAGCAAGTCTCGATTTTCGCACATAATGTCCTCCGCCACCGCCATTTGCGCCTCAAATTCAGGATCATAGGGGGTCGCTTGGATGCCATTTTCTGTTTGATTGACTTGTGAGGCGTCGCCCCTATCCACGCGTGATTTAGTCAAACGTTCTCTGGGCGAGGGGGCGCGAGCAGAATGATCAACAGAGGTTATTTTAGGCGCGGACATGAATATCTTCCTGTTCTGAGACGTCTGTATAAAGTCCGTTATAGCGCCCACAACAGGGGCAATCAAATGGAGGCCCCAAAATGACAGCCACAGGGCCTGGGGCACTGCGGCAGCGCAAAGGTTTGGCCGCGAAGCCTTATCGCTAGGGAGTAGGTATCTCTAGACGCCAGACCCTATCCCGCTGGGTGTCTTCCCGTCGGCCTCACAGGCATTTTTAAGGCTATTTGCGACTGAACGCTTAGCAGCTTCGCTATCTATCGTCTCCAAGGGGACATGCCTGTGTAAAATGAGGTATGGTCCGAGCAAAATCACTTCGATGAACACCTCGCCCCAATCTCAGGTTTGGCATCACTGCCCCAACCGACGTTAGCCACATTACAAAGCCACGTCCTGCCCCGCATAGGCCGCAAACGCTGAGCCGCTCCAGACATTGCCACCCACTCAATTTATCCATAGGAAGCCGGCATGCGTAAGTATCTCGACATTCCACTGACCGTAATTGGCACCTGCGCCCTGACGGCCGCAATGCTGTGGCCCCTCCAGAGTGCCCCAGGCCCCGACGGCAGTGACAAAGTTGTCCACCTCGTCGCATTCGCGGCCCTCGCATTTCCGCTGGCGCGTACGCGGCGCATAGGGCTCGCGCTCGTCTTCCTCAGTGCATGCACATTCGGTGGCCTCATAGAGCTTGTGCAGCCCCACTTCGGGCGCAGCGCAGACCTCAACGACTGGGTCGCGGACTGCGTAGGGGTTCTGTGCGGCATTGCCCTTGCCCAGATTTACGGGCGGCTGCGCGGGAGCCAGCCTTAACTATCCGTGCGGGATAAGCGGCCTGCGTTGCGTCTCCGCATTACAGTTAAGCCAGGCACGATTTAGGTGCCCTTTGAAGTCGACTGAACAAGTGTAATTGAATGCTAGGCGCACTGGAAAGTGCTTCCACCTAGCCCCAGGTTTTTGACAGGACGGCTTAGCGCCCCTAAACTCTCCATTAAGTCCACCGGCTTATAAATGCGGACTGTTAAACCGGTGGCATTACGCTGTTCAACACAGAACCGCCTAAAGAGGCCCGCGGACCTTGCCGGCATTCGGCGGCTCAGTGTTTAGCCTGCTTGAAATGGAAACTCCGTGCCAACATTAGCTTCACCCAACCGCAATGCAACTCATGGGTGAGAAGTTATTCGTTTCGGGAAAACTTTATCGGTACACGCAAGGAAAGCCACGAGGGCTGCGTGGCGCTTAGATTCCGCCTCCCTCAAATAACGGCCCGCCAGGCGCTTACGCCTCAGGGCCGCCTCAATCGACTGGCGATTGCAGGCCAGGAGCCGCGCCCGCCCCTCACGCAAGTCCCTTGCGTCCAAGTACACCTCACACAACACATCCTCAATGGACCCAATCATGGCGTCCCACTCCCCATCGCGCTCCATGGGTTGCGCGGCAACATAAGCCGCCTGCGCGGCGTCAAGGCGCGCCTCCCTATCCGCCAGCTCCAGAGCCGCAAATGTGACTGGGTCACTGGGGTCAAGCAGCATGTCAGATGCGCCCTCGCCGAGTATAACCTCTAAGTGTGCCAA
>Ga0075441_10001329_pt1 | contig 11915 bp, 10 predicted proteins | sample CoawatmetaG00DNA_FD_71582 | JGI IMG/M metagenome (GOLD analysis project Ga0075441, IMG submission 71582) | Marine microbial communities from the West Antarctic Peninsula - Coastal water metaG002-DNA | ecosystem: Environmental > Aquatic > Marine > Coastal | place: Atlantic Ocean: West Antarctic...
GCAGAGCAGTATCGTCTCGGCGGTCAGGTTGGTGTGACCGGCACGCCGGCTATCTTGCTGGAAGACGGCAATATGGTTCGGGGTTATGTGCCGGCCCGAAATCTGGCCGAGGGTCTCGGTATTCTGTGACCCTGTCGGTGTTCGCCGGTAGTCATCATCTTTGTTGAAAGCGTGACCGATTCAGGGCTTATTCAGCCGGCCCTGAATCGGTATACTATGCCCCCTTATTGCAATCCATCAGCACCCCATCGGGATCAGAGGTGAGAGCTTGAAAGACGTCAATGTCGGAATTTGCGGACTGGGAACCGTAGGCGGCGGTACATTCAATGTCCTGACTCGCAACGCCGCAATTATTGCGGGTCGTGCCGGCTGCAACATTCGGATTGCCCGGGTGGCAAGCCGCCATAGCCGCGATGACCTTGATCTGGGCAATGTCCCGTTCAGTACCGACATTTATGATGTGGTGAACGATCCCTCCATTGATATCGTGGTAGAGCTGATTGGTGGCTATGACGCAGCCAAAGAGCTGGTGCTGGCGGCCATTGCCAACGGCAAGCATGTGGTGACTGCCAACAAGGCCCTGATTGCCGTGCACGGTAATGAGATTTTCGACGCAGCGGAGAAGGCCGGCGTTGTGGTTGCCTACGAAGCCGGCGTTGCCGGCGGCATTCCGGTAATCAAGTCTGTGCGTGAGGGCCTGGCCGCCAACCGCATTGACACCATTGCCGGCATTATCAATGGCACCGGCAATTACATTCTCACCGAAATGCGCGCGGGCCGGGAATTTGGTGAAGTCCTCAAAGAAGCGCAGGCGCTGGGCTACGCGGAAGCGGACCCGACGTTCGATGTGGAAGGTATTGATGCCGCTCACAAACTGACCATCCTGGCGGCGTCCGGGTTCGGCGTTCCCCTTCAGTTTGAGAAAGGTTTTACCGAGGGCATTTCCGGTATTACTCCATATGATATTTCCCACGCAGAGTTGCTGGGGTACCGGGTGAAGCACCTGGGCATCGCCCGTCGTCGTGAAGACGGTATTGAACTGCGGGTGCATCCGACGCTGGTGCCACAGAGTCATTTGATTGCTCAGGTTGATGGCGTTCTTAACGCGGTCCTGGTGGATGGTGATGCCGTTGGCCAGACCATGTATTACGGTCCTGGTGCCGGGGACGAGGCCACAGCCTCAGCGGTTATCGCAGACATCGTGGACGTCGCCCGTGCGGTGGCCAGCAACAGCCAGCAGCGCATTCCCTACCTCGGATTTACGCGGGACGCCCTGGAAGACCTGCCGGTGCTGCCAATGGAAGATGTCCAGTCGGCTTACTACCTGCGAATCCAGGCCTTTGACCATCCGGGTGTGTTGGCCAAGATTGCTGCGATTCTGAGTGAGCACGGCATCAACATCGAGTCGATCATGCAGAAAGAATCCGAATTCAAGGATGGCCGGATTCCGGTCATCATCCTGACCCACACGGTTCAGGAGCGCCAGATGAACCTGGCCATTGACGAGATGGAATCCCTCGCCGACATCGATGGCAAGGTTGTCCGCATTCGCGCAGAAAACTTTAACTGACAGGTACGCACGTGAGATACATCAGTACACGGGGTGAAGCTCCCGCACTGGGCTTTGAGGACGTTCTTCTGACCGGGCTGGCCACCGATGGTGGCCTCTATGTGCCTGAATCGTTGCCGCACTTCAGCCTGGAAGAAATTCGTAGCTGGCGTGGGCTTCCCTATGCGGAGCTGGCCTATAAAGTGATGTATCCGTTCGTAGAGGATGCCATCCCGGCGGACGACTTCCGCAAGATGCTGGATGAAACCTACAGCGTGTTCAGCCACCAGGCGGTGGCACCGCTGGTTCAGCTGGACACCAACGAGTGGGTGATGGAGCTGTTCCGTGGCCCGACGCTGGCGTTCAAAGACTTTGCCCTGCAGCTGCTGGGCCGCTTGCTGGACTACGTTCTGGAGAAGCGCAACCAGCACGTTGTGATCATGGGGGCCACCTCTGGTGATACCGGTTCTGCTGCCATCGAGGGCTGCCGCCGGTGCGAGCACGTGGATATCTTTATCCTGCATCCGCATCAGCGAGTATCTGAAGTGCAGCGCCGCCAGATGACTACGGTGCAGGGCGACAACATCCATAACATCGCAGTCAAAGGCAACTTCGACGACTGTCAGCGCATGGTGAAGGAGAGCTTCGGCAATCAGTCCTTCCTGGGCGGCAAAACCCAGCTGGCGGCGGTGAACTCCATCAACTGGGCCCGGATCATGGCCCAGATCGTGTACTACTTCCAGGCGTCTCTCGCTCTGGGTGGCCCGGACCGCAGCATGGCGTTCTCTGTGCCCACAGGCAACTTTGGTGATATTTTCGCCGGCTACCTGGCCAAGAAAATGGGGCTGCCCATCAGCCAGCTGGTGATTGCCACCAACCGCAACGATATCCTGCATCGCTTCATGAGCGGCAACAAGTATGAGCAGCACCAGCTGGAGCATACCCTGTCGCCGAGCATGGACATCATGGTGTCCAGCAACTTCGAGCGCCTGCTGTTTGATCTGCACGGCCGTGACGGGGCGGCGGTCAAAGCCTTGCTGGAAAACGCAGCCAAAGGCCCGGTCAGCATTGAAGACTACCGCTGGAAGCACGCCCGCAAGCTGTTCGACAGCGATGCGGTGGACGATAAAACCACCTGCGACACCATTCGTGACGTCTACGAGCAGAATGAATATCTGCTGGACCCGCACACCGCCATTGGCGTACGCGCTGCCCGCAACTGCCGCCGCGACTCTGCTGTGCCCATGATCACCCTCGGTACCGCGCACCCGGCCAAGTTCCCGGATGCGATTGCCGAATCCGGCCTGAGCGTGAAGCCGCAATTGCCGGCTCACATGGCTGATCTGTTCGAGCGGGAAGAGCGCTACACCGTGCTGGATAACAATGTGTCCGAGGTGCAGGGTTTTATCGCCAAGCATTGGAAGAACGCCTGATCCGGCATGACCCCTAAAAAGATCCTGCGTCGCCCCCAGCCGTCCGATGTGACGGGATGGGGGCAAAACCTGCCTCCCATCCTTCGCCGTCTGTACGCCGCCCGCGGTGTGCAATCCGACGACCAGCTCCAGTACACCCTGAAACACCTGGCTTCGCCGATGCAGCTTCGCGGTATTGATCGCGCAGTTGAACTGCTGGCCGAGGCCATAGTGCAGAAACAGCGGGTAATGGTGCTGGGGGACTTCGATGCCGATGGGGCCACCAGTACTTCGGTGGCTATGCTGGGTTTGTCCATGCTCGGTGTGGCGGCCATCGATTTCCGGGTGCCCAGCCGGTTTTCTGACGGCTATGGCCTGACGCCTGGCATTATCCACCGGTTGCAGGAAGACGGGGATTTGCCGGACCTGTTGGTGACTGTCGACAACGGCATCTCCGCCATCGAAGGCGTACGCGCCGCCCGGAAGCTGGGTATCAAAGTGCTCATCACCGACCACCACCTGGCCGGAGAAGAACTGCCAGACGCCGACGCTATTGTGAACCCCAACCAGCCGGGTTGCCCGTTTCTGAGCAAGAATGCGGCGGGAGTAGGCGTGATGTTCTACGTGCTCACGGCGCTGCGTAAGTACCTGCGAGACAACAACCGGCTGCCGGACCCGGAGCCTAACCTGGGTAGCCTGCTGGACCTGGTGGCCCTGGGTACCGTGGCCGACGTGGTTCCGCTGGACCATAACAACCGCATCTTTGTGGAGCAGGGCATCCGCCGCATCCGCAAAGGCGAAGCCAGACCGGGCATCCTGGCTCTGCTGGAAGTAGCCGGCCGCGACTACACCGAAATCAGCGCCACCGATCTGGGTTTTGTTGTTGGCCCGCGCCTGAACGCTGCCGGCAGGCTGGACGACATGAGTATCGGCATCGCCTGTCTGCTCGCCGACAGTCGCGACGAAGCGCTGCGCCTGGCGCGGGAACTGGACAACTTCAACCGCGAACGCCGCACCATTGAAAAAGACATGAAAGCCCAGGCCCAGGACCTGTTGGCCTCCATGTCCCTCGATATTGACGGCCTGCCCTGGGGCCTGGCCCTGTTCGATCAGGACTGGCACCAGGGCGTGATCGGCATCCTGGCGGCCCGCATCCGCGAACAGACCCATCGCCCCACCATTGCTTTTGCGCCCGACGACGACGGCGAACACCTGAAAGGCTCTGCCCGATCCATCCCCGGCCTGCATATCCGGGATGCGCTGGCTGTGGTCGATGCGAAGAATCCGGGCTTGATGAAAAAATACGGCGGCCACGCCATGGCCGCCGGCATGACCATCGCCCGGGACGACCTCGAACGTTTCAGCAACGCCTTCGACCAGGCCGTGCGTGACACGTTGAAACCGGAAGACCTGGAAGCCGCCATCACCACCGACGGCCCACTGGCCCCGGAAGAGCTAAATCTGGACACCGCCTACCTGCTCAAACGCGCCGGCCCCTGGGGGCAGCATTTTCCCGAGCCGGTGTTTGATGGCGAATTCCGGGTAGTGAGCCAGCGAATTGTCGGCGAGAACCACCTGAAACTGGTGCTGCAGCCGGTTGACGGCGGGGGCATTATTGATGGCATTGCCTTCAACACCGGGCCGGAAGTGCCGGACTTTACCCGGAGTGGCGCGCGGGTGGTTTATAAGCCGGATGCCAATACGTTCCGGGGGCGGACCAATTTGCAGCTTCTGGTGGATTATCTGGAACCTTTGGGCTGATTAGGCTTGCTGATTTAACCCGCAAATTCCGGTAGAATCCGCCCTCTGTTTTTATCGCACCATTTTCCAAAGCGAGACAAGGTTTCATGGAAATTAATCCCATAGTGACGAAGATCAAAGAGCTTCGCGAGCGCACCGAAGCGCTGAGGGGGTATCTTTGACTACGATCAGCGAAGTGAACGCCTGACCGAAGTCGAACGCGAACTCGAACAACCCACCGTCTGGGACGATCCCGAGCGGGCCCAGGCATTGGGCAAAGAGCGCTCAGACCTTGAACTGATCGTTAAAACCATCGACAACCTCACCAACGGCCTGGCCGATGCAGAAAGCCTGCTCGACATGGCGGTGGAAGAGGACGACGAAGGCACCGTCCAGGAAATCGAAGCCGATCTCGAAAACCTTGATAAAGAACTCGAGAAGCTCGAATTCCGCCGCATGTTCTCCGGCGAAATGGATGCCAACAACGCCTACCTGGATATCCAGGCCGGCTCCGGCGGCACTGAAGCCCAGGACTGGGGCAACATGCTGCTGCGCATGTACCTGCGCTGGGCCGAGCGTCGTGGCTTCAAGGCCGAAATCGTTGAACTGCAGGAAGGTGAAGTGGCCGGCATCAAGAGTGCCACCATCCACATCCAGGGCGACTACGCCTACGGCTGGCTACGCACAGAAACCGGCGTACACCGCCTGGTGCGGAAATCCCCGTTTGATTCCGGCAACCGTCGCCATACCTCCTTCTCTTCCGTGTTTGTATCACCGGAAGTGGACGACAGCTTCGAAATCGAGATCAACCCGGCGGATCTGCGGGTCGATGTGTATCGCGCTTCCGGCGCCGGTGGTCAGCACGTAAACCGGACCGAATCCGCAGTGCGACTGACCCACAACCCCACGGGCATCGTGGTGGCCTGTCAGGCCGGCCGAAGCCAGCACCAGAACAAAGACCAGGCCATGAAGCAGCTCAAGGCCAAGCTCTTTGAACTGGAAATGCAGAAGCGTAACGAAGAGAAACAGAAAGCCGAAGACTCCAAGTCTGACATCGGCTGGGGTAGCCAGATCCGTTCCTACGTGCTGGACGACAGCCGTATCAAAGACCTGCGCACCAAGGTGGAAACCAGCAACACCCAGTCGGTGTTGGATGGTGACATCGACAAGTTTATTGAAGCCAGTCTGAAGATGGCGCTGTAGACGGCGCCATCCAAACCAAACCGGACCATTCCGACTTCTTTAGTGAGCCAAGATGACTGAACAGACCCAGAACGCCGCACAGCATGAGGATAACAAGCTGATTGCCGAGCGCCGCGCCAAACTGGCTGCGCTGCGCGAGCAGGGCAATCCGTTCCCGAATGACTTCCGTCGCGATGCCACCGCCGCCGAACTGCAGGCGAAGTACGGTGATAAATCCAAGGAAGAGCTGGAAGGTCTGGGCATCAAGGTGGCCATTGCCGGCCGCATGATGCTCGACCGCAAGGCGTTCAAGGTGGTCCAGGACATGACCGGCCGCATCCAGATCTATGCCTCCAAGGACGTCCAGAAAGACACCAAGCATTGGGATATGGGCGACATCGTGGGCGTGCGTGGCACCCTGTCGAAATCCGGCAAGGGCGACCTGTATGTGACCATGGACGAATACGTACTGCTGACCAAGTCACTGCGCCCGCTGCCGGAGAAGCACAAGGGGCTGACCGACACCGAAGCCCGCTATCGGCACCGGTACGTGGACCTGATGGTGAACGAGGACAGCCGCCGTGTGTTCCATGCCCGGTCGAAGATCATCAACGCCATGCGCCAGTACTTCGCCGAGCGTGATTTCATGGAGGTGGAAACCCCCATGTTGCAGGTGATTCCGGGTGGCGCCACCGCCCGTCCGTTCGTGACCCATCACAACGCTCTGGGCATCGATATGTATCTGCGCATTGCGCCGGAACTGTTCCTCAAGCGCCTGGTGGTCGGTGGCTTTGAGCGAGTGTTCGAAATCAACCGTAACTTCCGCAACGAAGGGCTGTCTACCCGGCACAACCCCGAGTTCACCATGGTCGAGTTCTACCAGGCCTACGCCGATTACAACGACCTGATGGACCTGACCGAAGACATGCTGCGTACCATCACCCAGAAGGTGCTGGGTACCACCACTGTAATCAACACACGGGTACTGAAAGACGGTAGCGAAGAGACCATCGAATACGATTTCGGCAAGCCGTTCGAGCGCCTCACTGTGGTCGACGCCATCCTGCGCTACAACCCGGACATCACCCGTGAGCAACTGGCTGACGACGCACAGGCCCGAGAAGTGGCCAAGAACCTTGGTATCCACGTGAAAGACATCTGGGGCCTGGGCAAGGTGCAGATCGAAATCTTCGAAGCCACCGCCGAGCATCGCCTCACCCAGCCGACGTTCATCACCGAGTACCCGAAAGAAGTGTCGCCTCTGGCCCGCTGCAAAGACAGCGATCCGTTTGTGACCGAGCGCTTTGAGTTCTTCGTGGGCGGTCGGGAGATTGCCAATGGCTTCTCTGAGCTTAACGATGCCGAAGACCAGGCCGAACGCTTCCAGGCCCAGGTGGCTGAGAAAGATGCCGGCGACGACGAAGCCATGTTCTACGATGACGACTATGTCATGGCCCTCGAATACGGTTTGCCGCCGACCGCTGGTGAAGGTATCGGCATCGACCGCCTGGCCATGCTGCTGACCAACTCGCCATCCATCCGCGACGTCATCCTGTTCCCGGCCATGCGCCCGGAACACAAGGCCGAACAGAAACCGGAAAGCGAGTAAGCCCATGCACCCTGCCGAGGCACTGGCTCAACAACTGAAGCCCGGCCGCGGCTGGGACCAGTGGCTGGCGGACGAGTTCCGCCAGCCCTACATGCGGCAACTGGCCGAATTCCTCGCCGCCGAGGAACAGGCCGGCAAGGTTCTGTATCCCCCCAGCTCCCACTGCTTCAATGCCCTCAACAGCACACCGCTGGCCAACGTAAACGTAGTGATCCTTGGCCAGGACCCCTACCACGGCCCCGGCCAGGCCCATGGTTTGTGCTTCTCTGTGCGCCCTCAGGTTCCGCCACCACCGTCCCTGGTCAATATCTTCAAGGAAATCGAAACCGACCTGGGTATCGCGCCACCGGATCACGGCTGTCTGCAGCCGTGGGCAGAGCAAGGCGTGCTACTGCTCAACAGTGTCCTCACGGTCGAGCAGAGCAATGCCGGAGCCCATCAAGGCAAGGGTTGGGAGCAGTTTACCGACAAGGTGATCGAAGTTATCAACCGGGAGCGCGACAACGTGGTGTTCCTGTTGTGGGGCAGCTACGCCAAGAAAAAGGGCCAGCACATTGACCGGAACCGCCACCTGGTTCTGGATGGCCCACACCCGTCACCGCTCAGTGCCTACCGTGGATTCTTTGGTTGCCGGCATTTCTCGAAGGCTAACGAATGGCTGAGGGAGCAGGGCAGGCCCTCCGTTGATTGGGCTTTGCCAAGCAAAGCTGCGTTGATTGCCAAGTATAAAAAGTGACGCGCTGACGAAGGCAATGCAAAGGTAGTCTTCAGGGCGGGGCAGGCTGCCGAAACCGTGCGGAGCCGAGCATACAGGGAGGTATTCACAGCGTGTTTCGGGAGCTGGTCCCATCGCAAGGACGGGCGCCAAACTCCCAAAACCACGAGGTATTACTGAAGCAGCGCCATAGCCGCTTCCATCTGCGCATTCAGATCCTCTTCCTCGCTCATATCGACATTCGGATCCAGTCCCAGCCGATCGAACGCAGAAATCTTCGTCCAGTCCATCTCGTTCCAGGGATGATCGCTCCCGGCAACCAGCTGCAGGTTGGCCACCATGACCAGATCGGCATAATCCGCTGCCGGCACCTCACGCTGGAAGTTGGCGTATTCCAGAGGCGCATTCTGCAGTTCCTTTGGAAAATCCCATTTTTTCAGAATCATAGAGCCAATACGTGGGTGCAGCTCATCAATCACATTGTCCAGCATGATGCTGCTGATCTGGATATCCTGATCCTCCACATAACGCAGAATCGGCAGAATACCGATCAGGTGCACCAGGCCAGCCAGCGTTGCCTGATCCGCCTTCAGGCGGGTGTAATGTTGCGCCAGAACATGGCACACGCCCGCCACTTCGGTGCTGGTCTGCCAGGTGGCGCGCAGGCGCTTGTCGATCATATCTGACGTGGCCTGGAACATCTGTTCCATCGCCAGCCCCATGGCCAGATTACTGGTGTAAGCCATACCCAACCGGCTGACCGCCATGTTCAGGTTCTCGATGGCGCGACTGCCGCGAAACAGCGGGCTGTTGCACACCCGGATGATACGCGCCGAGAGCGCGGTATCGTTGCTGATGACCTTAACCAGATCAGCAATGGCAGAGTCCTCGGACTCGGCAATCTCCCGCACCTGAAGCGCTACCTCAGGCAGGGTTGGAAGTACCAGCTTGTCGTTTTCAATGGCAGCCGTCAGGTCAGACTTGATGGTTTCAACAATATTGGCCATGGTCAGTTAGGTTCCACTTGTCTGGAGGCATCCCGCGTACGGGGATAAAACCGGTATGTGTTTTAATTTATAGCAAATTTTTCCGGTATTTCCTGTCAACTTATGTATCCTGCTGTTCGGCTTTCTCTCGTTCAGGGACCGGATAGGGTATCGGCCGCACCTCAAGTTGCAGGCCCTCATGACCGTCTACGCCCAGATGCTTGCTGGCCGCGTCATGTCGGATCACCGCCAGCATTTCCCCCTGCTGCTCGCCAGTCAGTACTGAGTTAACCACCTCGCCCACGGCACTGCCATCGGCGATCAGGCGGGTGCCGGGTGCCGGGGCGGCATCAGTGCCGGAGAAAGCGACCCGGAACAGGCTTTTCTTTAACTGGCCGAGGAAATGCATCCGCGCAATCACTTCCTGTCCGGTGTAACAGCCTTTCTTGAAGTGAATGCCTTGCAGATGCTGAAGGTTGAGCATCTGGGGAACATAGGCTTCCCGGGTTGCCTTGGTCAGCCAGGGTACGCCGGCGCTGATCTCCGAGGCCTGCCAGGTCGGCATGGAAAGTTCGGAGGTGGGCGGCAACGAAGGCTGGGCATCAGTTTGCCAGAGTTCGAAGCGAGCGAGGTGGTCGCTGTCATCTTCGACACGAATCAGGTACCCGTTGTCGGTACTTAACACCTGACCGGGGCGGGTCAGTTCGTCTGTGGCCACGCCGGCAACCTGTCGGGCGGTCTCGATCCCCAGCAGACCGGTGATCCGGCCTGCGTCAAGAACGGCAAGCGATGTGCCCCGGAACAGCATCAGGTACTTGTTCAGGTGCTGAACGGTGTCTTCTGCGGTCTCCCGCTCGAGGCTGAGTAGCAAGTCTTCGCCATCCCGGACCAGTCGGGTAATGCAGTAGGCTCTGCCCTTCGGGGTGCAGGCTGCTGCCCTGAGCGACTGCCCCGCAGTGACTTCGTCAACACTCTGGCTGAACTGGCCCTGGACAAACTTGTCGGTACCCGGCCCGCTGATTCTGGCCAGAACCCGGTCGGTCAGATGGGCCCAACCCTCGTAAGTGGGATTGGCTGGCGTTTCGGTATTGGCGTTAGTCATCGAAAACTCCGGATGGAATCGGGTGGTTCACCGTGAAATAGCCGCAGGCCCGGCCACGAGCCACATGCGCAGCCGACGGAATGCCTGTTCGGAAACATTGCCACGACATAGCCGGGATGGGCTGAACAGGAATGCTGTCATGGTATGTGATCTGGTGACAACGGACTCTACTTTCAAGATCAGAAAGGATGCACCGAGCGAGCTGCAGCCGCAAACTCTGGCGGTAACTTCCTGGCCATTGGCCAGCTGGCATCGAAGATGCCGGTCGTCAGTGGTCAGGCTGATAATGGCATTGGCTCCACGGAGCCGGCCACAACGACGGAATTCCTGCCAGCCCAGAAGCAGGGAAACCGGTAACAACACCAGTGCCAGCGGGCTGATGGACAGGCTGATTGCCAGTAGTACAGCAGACAGCGCCAGCCAGGGCAGGCTGGCGCAAATACCCGCGGCCCTGGAGGGCGACAGGTTCAGTTCAATCGGGTTGGACACGGTTCAGGATCATGTCAACGATGTGACGAAGATCCGGGTCCTCCGGCTTGCTGCGCTGCATGAACCACTCGAACATGTCCGTATCCTCGCAACTTAACAGCTTGCGGTAACGGGCCTGGTCTTCCGCTGAAAGATCCCGGTATACCTCTTCAAGGAACGGGAGCAGCAGGACGTCCAGTTCCAGCATGCCGCGGCGGCTGTGCCACCACAGGCGATGAAATTCAGTGTGATCCTGAGAAGAATTGGTTTCGGACATAACGGATTCTGCCTTTGGAAACGGAGTAAGGCCCGGTCTCAGGGAGACGGGGTGCGGTAAGTCGTCGGCACCAGCACGGTATCCTGGGCGTCATTCAGCAGGCCCGGATAATCCAGTGTGTAATGCAGGCCTCGGCTTTCCTTGCGTTGCAGTGCCGAGCAGATGATGAGGTCGGAGACTGTGACCAGGTTGCGCAGCTCGATCAGGTCATTGGAGACCCGGTAGTTACTGTAAAACTCGCCGATTTCACGTGATAGCAGGTCAACCCGGTGTTTCGCCCGCTGCAGGCGTTTGGTGGTTCGGACGATGCCGACATAGTCCCACATAAAGTGCCGAAGTTCGTCCCAGTTATGGGAGATGATGACGTCTTCGTCGGAGTCCCGCACCTGGCTTTCGTCCCAGTCCGGGGCTGACGGTGGTGGTGGAATGTCAGCCTCCCTGCGGGTGATGTCCTGAGCCGCGGCCCGGCCATAGACCAGACATTCCAGCAACGAGTTGCTGGCCATGCGGTTGGCGCCGTGCAGGCCGGTGAAGGCGGCTTCGCCAACGACATAGAGTTGGTTGATGTCGGTACGCGCCCGTTCATCACTGGCAATTCCGCCGCAGGTATAATGGGCAGCAGGCACCACGGGAATCGGTTCGCGGGTAATGTCGATCCCGAAGCTCAGGCACTTTTCGTAAATGGTCGGGAAGTGCTGTTTGATGAAGTCGGCCGGCTTATGGCTGATATCCAGGAACAGGTGGTCTGCGCCCAGGCGCTTCATCTCATGGTCAATGGCCCGGGCAACAATGTCCCGGGGCGCCAGTTCCGCCCGTTCATCAAACCGGTCCATAAATCGACTGCCATCCGGCAGCCTGAGCACGCCACCCTCGCC
>Ga0075441_10001330_pt1 | contig 11903 bp, 10 predicted proteins | sample CoawatmetaG00DNA_FD_71582 | JGI IMG/M metagenome (GOLD analysis project Ga0075441, IMG submission 71582) | Marine microbial communities from the West Antarctic Peninsula - Coastal water metaG002-DNA | ecosystem: Environmental > Aquatic > Marine > Coastal | place: Atlantic Ocean: West Antarctic...
GCAGAGCTCTGCGGAAACGGCATCCGTGTTAACGCAATCGCGCCTTATAGCGTTGCCACATCGATGGTCGCGGATGCCTATCTACATGATCACAAGGCAATTGCTGAGACTACTCAAATGCTGACTGATGAATCACCTCTGGTGGGTCGTCCAGGGCTGGCGACAGACGTTGCCAATGCGGCCCTTTGGCTAGCCAGCGACGAGTCGGGCTATACATCGGGACACATTCTAACGGTAGATGCCGGAATCACATCGGGTGCTATGCCGGGTGGACCTCGTTTCAGTGAGTACTCGCCGATGCAACGCGAGGCCGGTAGATCTGGCTTGTAATGGGCATGGACCTCATTTTCCAGCCCATCAGCCAAGATATAAGTCAGAGTTAAGTAGATCGCTACCTACCGAGTCAGCGTTGAGCGGCAGGTGATTAGTTGCTTTAGTTAGGTCGACTATTCAACCGATAGCATCATTAACATATTGCCAGGCATGTGCGCATAAATACCATAACCGGAACTTATCGCGATAAGGCCATTTTTTGCCGTAGCGCCGGAACCACCACCGAACGAACCACCTGTTGCCATATCCCCTGAAATCGAGGTAAACGGCTTGGTAGTGTCGATCTGATAGAGCACCTTACCTGTGTCTGCATCATGAGCGCGCATGACACCGTCCATACCGCCTGCAAATACCTTTCCGCTAATCACAGAGATAGCCTGGCTGACGCCGGGGTCACAGAAGTCTCTTCCAGCGCATACATTAGGCGCAGGCGAATACCAGAGTATTTCACCGGTGTCGGCATTAAGAGCATGCAGCCCCGGACGATCAGGCGTGTCATATTCTCTACCGTCGGGACCGTCACTAATAGGCACATAAACCTTCCCATTACCCGCGGCCATCCCGAAGTGTACGCCGCCTTGAATGCCACCTCTACCCACACGATTTTTCCAGACTAGCTTACCTGTCGCAGGCTCAAGCGCATGCACGATGCCTGATTTCTGACCTGCCACAACGAGTTGTCGCCCACTGTCTGTGCTGACCATCAGAGTACCAGCGCCAAAGTCAAAGTCTGGACCATCTTCTTCAGGACAACTCTGAGGTGTGCTTGTATCACAGGCAGTATTCCATGCATCATTAGCCAGCGCCTGATAGATCCAATTAACTTTGCCGGTGGTTAAATCAATTGCAAAAATCGCATCAGAGCTATGATCGGCTGGCGAGGACATATTCTCACCGGTACCTATAAATAGTTGATTGTGAGTCACGTCGATGGTTGGGCTGTTCCAAACTGTTGAGCCAGATGGGCCATACATGTTGGTCCCAGCAGAATTAACATATTGTACCGTTGGCGCCTCAGGTACGGTATAGGTTTGCCATAGTCTTTCGCCAGTTTTCGCATTATAGGCGACCACCGACCCGCGACCGGTACAACATTCGTACAGTGGATTCACCGCGAGTGCGACTTCTAATGAAGAGACTGGCACATACAAAATATCGTCGTTCAATGTGGGTGCGCCAGTAATGGTTGCGCTGGGGTGACCGTCAGCTCGATCACGCCACACCAGCTCACCAGTGTTGGCTCTCACGGCATACACGTTACCAATTGTATCTCCAAAATAAATCTGCGGATGACTATCAGTCTCGCGGGTATTCCAGACGTCTACGGAAATACCTGAACGTACTTCTCCAACTGTTTTAAAGTGCCACACTTGACAGCCAGTCTTTTGATCCAAAGCATAGACACCGCCGCCATGACTTCCAACATACAGAAGCCCCCCTGCGAACGTGGGCTGTGATCGAAGTTTATTAGCATTGGGTAGTTCCACGACCCAAAGCGGTTTCAAATGTTTGATAGAATCTGGCGCTACGCCTGACTCGGATGATGACCAATTGCGTTGATTGGTTGTAGCGCCCCAGCTACTGTGACTGGGCTTATCCGCAAAAGAAAAGCCTACGGTGGCGTCGCATTGCGGGATCTCGGCGAGCTCAGCCGTTCCCATAGGTTGACCACCTATCCATTCAGCAACCTCAATACGTTCTTGATCAGTTAAGCCCGAGGCCTGAGCCACCATAATTCCCTCAGTTATCGAGGAGTAAACAGACTCAGGAGTTTGCAAGTAAAGCATCTCTCGATGGGGTGCCTTTTGCACTGCGCCTTCATGGCAGGTTGCGCAGGCCTTTGCATAATGCGCAGCACCCGGCATAGTCGACCTATTACCCACCGCTAGATCCCTTAATGCCTGAGCACCGACAGTCTTTTTCGACTCCTGCGTCTCGATTGTAGGACTAAATAGCTCTAACTCTGCAGCAATACTTGCCTGAAAACTTAAAAGAAATACAACGCTTAGTGTTAAGACTAGGGGCATCTTCATACTTGTCTCCGTCTGGTTTGCCTGTCATAGATGTAAAAGGAAAATTATCAAGGAGCTACCGGAACTTGATTTTCATTCAACTTTATAGACTGAGACCCAGTTTGTAAATGCCTCATCGTTATTGTTGGACAATTGCAAATGAATCGGGCATCACATGACTTTATATGCGACTTATATCTCGGTTAAAGAGTTACTATCCCTAGACCTTAATAATATCCGATGTGCTGTCAGCGGCAAGTTGCGCTTTGGTCCGCAATAAAAGGGTCATTGGGACGGCAGCTAACACTACCCACATCATCACTCTAAAATCATTGATGTAGGCAATAGTTGCGGCCTGTTTATAGATCTCTGCGTCCAAGAGTAATAAAGCTGACGCAACCCCATCACCCTGCACCTGCGGCAATTGGTGTAGGCCATAGCGGAAGGAGTAGGGAGTAATGTTCTCTGCGAGATAGGCATGTTGGATCTGTACATTACGCGCAAATAATACAAAACCAATAGAGACTCCAATGCTGCTACCGAGATTGCGGACAAGACTAAAAAGTCCAGCCGCCTCAGCACGGAGCTCTGGTTTGAGCGTTACGTAAGCAACGGTGCTTAATGGCATAAAGACAAAGCCCAGCCCTAAGCCTTGAAGCACGCCATTTTCGATAATCAAACCAGCGGGAACAAAGGTGCTGAAGGTGCACATAACCTTAAGCGAGTAAGCAGTGAGTAACAGCCCAAAAAACACGATATTACGCGCTTCAATTCGAGGGCCGACCCATCCCACAATGACCATAGCGATAAGGCTTCCAAAGCCACGCGGCGCCAAGATCATACCTGTATCAGATACGCTATAACCCATCAGCGTCTGCATGTATGGAGGCATTAAAGCCATGGTGGCGAGCAGGACAAGTCCGCAGATAAACATAAAGGCAAAAGCCGTCATGAAGTTTCGATCATGGAGAATAGCTGGGGTGATAAAGGGATTATTGGTCACCCGAGTATGAGTGATATACACCCAAATAGATGCCAATATTAGAGCGAAGTAAAACTGAATTTCCGTAGATGAAAACCAGTCTAACTGATGGCCGCGATCGAGAATCAGCTGAACACCCGCAATACTAAGTGCTAGGGTAAAAAATCCTAGTATATCGAAACGGCGTTCCACGCGTTTAGAATCAGGCATCATTACAATAATCGCGACAAAGGCGGCTATTCCTAGCGGCAGATTAATATAGAAAACCCAGCGCCAAGAATAAGACTCGGTCAAAAAACCGCCTAGGGTAGGGCCAAGAATCGGCCCAAGCATAACGCTTATAGCCCAAAGTGTCATAGCCTTGGTCTGCTGCTCGGGACGATTGATATCAAGTATAATTGACTGAGAGAGCGGTACTAAGGCGGCACCAAAAACCCCCTGCATAATCCGAAACATGATCATTTCATTTAAGGAGCTTGCCATACCGCAGAGCAGCGAAGCAAAGGTAAAGCCTGCCAAAGAACAGAGTACGACATTTTTCTGTCCGTAGCGACCAGCTAACCAGCCTATAGGTAATGTCATAATAGCGGCGGCGACAATATAAGAAGTCAGAACCCACGCTAGTTGATCTTGAGTCGCTGACAGGCTGCCTTGCATGTGGGGCAGCGCTACATTAGTGATAGTGGTATCGATCATCTGCATGATCGCAGCTACCATAATGGCTACCGTCACCACAATTTTTACTTGGGGCTCAAGTTCGATGTTAGCGGACATGCATTACTTGATCCAAGGCAAGCGGCTATTTTTTGTATCCACACTGACTAGAGCACTCATGCCAGGTGTTAAGGCGACTGGCCTTAACAGGACATTAATACTTGGAGAGTCGAGAGAAATTTTAACGCTGACGCGCTGCACCACCTTGACCCAGTTGCCCGTACTATTTTGTGGTGGCAAGAGAGAAAACTCAGAGCCAGTGGCCGGTGTGATACTGGAAACTGTTCCCTGCCACTCTCTGTCGGGATAGGCATCGATATTAACTGTGGCCGACTGGCCCGTACTCATATGGGTTAAGTCTGTTTCTTTAAAATTCGCTTCAATCCAAACATGACTGACTTCAACGAGGCTAAAAAGGGGTGCTCCAGCAATAATATACTCACCCTTTTGCATGCTGAGGTTAGCAATTATACCGGCAGAGGGCGCAACGATATCAATATGGCTTAAGTTAAGTTTAGCCTGATCCAGCTCTGCCTGAGCCAGCAAATAATCTGGATGCTCTAATAGTGGCAGATCAAGATTAATTAGGCGTGCCTTGACTACTTGCAATGCCTGTGTAGTCACCTGTATTTCATTATATGCATTCTGGTAGAGATACTTAGCTTGAGCCACTTGAGCTCCAGAGACCGCATTACTGTCTAACAAGCGGTTCATTCTGTCATATTCGCCAAGATAAAATGTGTGCTCGGTTTTAGTCCTATTCAGTTCAGCCAGTTTATTTAAGTAGTCAGCCTTGAGACTTTTTAGATCGCCTCCGACCTTAACCAGATTCGCCTGGGCGCGGATCAAACTGAGCTGGTAGGGCTGGTCGTCTACGCTAAATAGCAGCTGACCAGCTTCTACTGCGCTGTTATCGGACACAAATACTTTTACCACCTTAGCCGAAATCTCACTACTGATAGACACCATATTAGCTTTGACATAAGCATTGTCGGTCTCCACATGACTGCCGCCAGTAAAATATAGCCACAGGCTCACAACGGCAATCACAGCGGGCCCTAGCCAAATAGTCAGGGTATTTCTATTTTTTTCTGTCACAGCTAACTGGCCTCATTAGGGTTTGTACCACCGTCTATGGAGGACATATTATGTCTTACGCGCAGCATCAGGCTAATGAGCTGGGCTCGCTCCACATCCGATAAACCATTTAATGCTGTTGCCCTGACTTCTTTTACTACCATCAAAATTTTCTCCAAAACAGGCTTTATCTTTGCGTTCAAAAATATTCTCTTAGCACGGCGATCGGCAGGATCATTTGTACGCACCACCCAAATGTCTCTCTCCAGTCGCTGTAGTAGTCCAGACATGGCGATTGGCGTGACATCACTCATACCTGCAAGGTCTCGTTGGTGTGCACCATCTTCGCGTAGCAATAGGACAATCACTGACCACTGTGACCGAGTAAGTCCAACTGCCTGCGCACGACGCTCGAACTCCCATCGCAATAAGCGCGCAACGTCATGTATGACTACACCAATCGTGTCATTACTTAATATGCCCATACAGACCGTATGCTGTAAGGTAGGGCGCTAATTATAAGCATGCTAACTAAATGCATCAAGCTTGACACCTCTGGCGGGCGCTAAGGTCTTTTGCCGATTTGTTATCTTGCTTTTAACGTTAATTATCGATTTACACAAGAACCGTCGATTACACCCGTGCCTGCCGCCGATATACCGCTTTAGGGAAACGTTTAGACGGCCTTTTTTGCCATCATGCGTCGCTGTAGTACTACAGGAACGCCATATTTCGGTTTCATAGTTAAGCCCGTCAGCGGCTCAATTTTAGCGTCAGGTGTTAGGTTCAAGCGGAATCGCTGGGTGGTCATGGCGATGATGAAAACCGCCTCCATCAATGCAAAATTATTTCCTAAGCAAACTCTTGGGCCACCGCCGAAGGGCAAATAGGCAAAGGTATGTCGCTCACGCTGAGCCGCCTCATCAAATCGGTTTGGATCAAATAACTCAGGTTGGTCCCAAAAGTCTGGGTGTCGATGCAATAAATAGGGGCTAAAAAGCACATCGGTGCCGCCTTTAATGTGATAGTTACCCAAAATAGTATCCTTTTCAACGTGACGCGGTAACATTGGCACTGGCGGATACAGGCGCATTGTCTCTTTAAATACTTTGAGGCAATAGGGCAGGTTAGGGAAATCTGCCGCAACGGGTGGTCTGTTACCTAGCACTTCATCTACTTCACGCTCTATGTTTGTTCTGATTTCAGACTGGTCAGATAGAATAGTCCACAGCCAACAGAGCGCATTTGCGGTTGTTTCATGGCCGGCAATCAACATTGTCATAGCTTCGTTTCTTAATTCTTGGTCGGTCAGCGGCAGGCCTGTTTCCTCATCGGTCGCCTCCATTAACATCTGTAGTAAGTCCATAGGTTTATCCGCAGACGCTCTTCGTTCCGCGATAATTCTGTAGATTAAGTCGTCGAGAGTATTTATATAGCCTTGATACTTCGTATTTCTAGCCAGCGGTAATGTATTTAAAAACTGTATGGGGACAGTAATCCGACGATTAGTAGCCTCTAATAATGGCGTAAAAGCGCTAGCTATAGACTGAATGTCTGCGTCGGAAAGGGCTGAACTAAAAAGTGCCTTAACCACTACCTTGAGGGTTATTTCCATCATTGCATCAGTTAATTCGACGGTCTGACCCTCATCGCAAAGAACGTCCCATTGCGCCAGCATCTCATCAATACAATCAGTCATAATTACGGCTAGATTAATAATTTTGGTTTTATTAAAAGAGGGCTGTACTGCCAGCCGTTTGCGACGCCATTCATCACCCATTGATGTAAACGTACTCTCCCCTAGAACCGCCTTCACTATCTTAAAACTGAGAGTCCTTTTGGTATAGTTTGCGCTATGAGTCGTCAATATATCTTTAACAAGGTCAGGATGATTAATAAGATAAAATTGTTTTTTCACTAAATTAAATGCTACAACATCACCATAAGTATCGACAATAGATTGCAGCCACTCTAAGCGATCGGCACTCGCTAGCTTGGACAGGCTACCGATTAAAGGATAGCCCTTTGGCCCGTGAGGATTAATTGGCATTAGTTGCATACTCCGTGAACTATAGATCGCATAACCCGCAGTGTAGGGTGAGCGCAGGATTTAACAATTTGAAACTGCATTATATGTTTTTAGCAGATTCATAAGCAAAGTATTGCGCTCAGTTGTAGCTCCGTTTTTGGCAACCTAGATACGACCTCCACTTTAGTAGCGTAACTGAAGTCTGATATTCATTAGGTTTTTGGTGGCATAGATTTTTAGCCGCTCTATGTAGTTTTTAACTCATTATTTTTATATTTTATTGGTCTATTATTACCCCATAACACCTCATCTAAGGTACTATTTTGGTTGGCTATTATTAATACAGGAGTATTAGTTTATGTGGGTTAGGGGACGTTTTTTTTCCGGTATCACGATGAATAGGCTTTGCCCGTATTGGTTGGTAACTTGGGCCCATGGAGTGTTCAAATGAGCCTGTTAGTTAGATCGGCTTTGGAAAGACAGGCGCACTTTCAATCGATATTGGAGATTGAAAATTTGCAACGCCGCTATGCCATTGCGACTGACCTACTTGGTCAAAAGACTGTTGGGTCCGTTGCCGAGGGTACGGCGACATATCTCTCTATCTTTACGACCGATGTGGAGATGAGCCTCGTTCGGCTGGATGGTGAGATCAAACGTTTTACTGGAATTGAGGAGTGGGCTGAGTTAGTTGAAATGGCACTTAGCCAGTATGTTTCGACGCAGCATTTGATTGGTACTCAGGTGGTAGACCTTGATTCCTTAGCGGTTGATAAAACAGGCCTTGTCACTGCAGGCAGCGGACTGCTGAGGAGCCACTTGCAGGGATGGCACACATTCGTCGATGGTCGTATCTGGTTAGTGGTGGGCATCTACTACGCTAAGGTGCGTTATACCGCCAATGCTGGTTGGCAAATTTGGCATATGCATCTAGAGCATGTTGCCAATGAAACTAGGCCCGCGAGTGTGAGCTGAAAGGTCCCAGTGCTAAGCCGAATGACCCATCCTACGGGTTAACTCAGTATGGAAGTGCCTTAGCCTCTGTTCTTGCTCACCCCATAGCTGACCTTTAAAGCCTTTTGAACGCATGCCTTTTTGTACCTGTGTTAAGAGGTCGGCGTCTTGACTTAAGACAATACCCAAATTGGCATCTTCACCCAGGCTATATTTTTCAGAGGGCGGACGGATCCCGCCGGTTAAATCAGTACCTTCCGGGATGCCCATCCAAGCAGGCGCCTTAGTTTTGTCGTCAAGGATTGGGGCTATCAGGGTCATGGTGTCATAGTAAAATCGTTCGGGGTCTGTCTCATGAGGTAAAAAGCGCATAATAAACACTCCCTCAGGGTGACAGCCAATTTGGACATTGGGAAATACGCCTGTGGCCCAGCTGTCTGACAGCTGTCCATCTTCAAGTTTGGAATAATCGACACCTAAAGCATCAGCGCGCTTGCGCTTTGATTGCTGAATCGCGCTGCGAACATCTATGGCAGTACCTGTAAAGTTGTTTGAATCAACGCCGGCATCTTCCAACATGTATTTTAGCCCTTCATTGACGGTAGTTTGATCGTCGAGTCTTGGACTGGGTTGCCCCAGTGGCACTATCATACGACTGGCACCGTTGGGGTAAAGATCGTATTGGACATTTAAATCGCCCATCACCGGGCGGGTTTCAGGGTGAACTGAGTGCAGGTGGTAACTCTCATAAAATGCTTCCACGCCGACTTTCCAGTTGGCGTCCCATTCTACCTGGACGTGACGAACCACTTTCATCTTGTCTATGTTGTAGGCTTCTAAATATCCGCTAGGGAGCCCAATTGATTCAATAAGTGGGGCAGGTGAGTCGCTCATGTTAATAAAAATAATGCCGGCTAGTTCATCGCATGCAACTTCTTCGAGCCCTGGGTTGTGCGCAATAACCTCTGGTCTAAAGGTATCCTTATCGGTAATGCTGATTAGCTCGCCGGTATTCTTAAAGGTCCACGAATGGAACGGACATCTAAAAGTTTTTTTACGACCTCGATCGCAGCGTTCAAGCCGATTGCCACGATGACTGCAGACATTGTAAAAGGCCTTAATACCTTTTTCGGTATGCGAGACAATGATCGATTCATTACCAATATCGAAGGTGAAGAACTCTCCAAGATTAGCGATATCAGACTTAACCCCAGCCAACAACCAAGTATTAGGCCAGAGTACCTCGCTCTCCTGCTGCATAAAATCAGCACTCATGTAGCAGTCTTTGCTAACGATGGCGACGCCATTGTCGATATAGGGCTGTTTTTGTTCTAACGACCCAAAAGGCGCACTGGGATTAATAATAGTTCCAGTCTTATAGTCATAGGCCATGATATTTCTCTATTCGCTGTATTATCTATATTTATCCTAGGTCGCTATTGGTCTGAACTTTGGAATAGTTATCTCATCAGTCCAGTCTTCAAAGCAGACTTCTAGCACCATACCTATATGCACCTGCTCGGGCGCACAGTCAATAATATTGGTCATCATGGTAGGGCCCTCGTCTAATGCCACTAGGGCAACGACATATGGCACATCCATCTCGTAAGCTTTAGAAACAGCACGTGCCACCACGGTATAGCTTACAGCCGTTGCTCGGCCACTGACCTCTACCCATTCTACGCGCTCACTCATGCATTGTGTACAGATGATGCGCGGATAAAACTGATAGTGCTGGCAGTCTGAGCATCGCTGTATTTTGAGTTGGTGATTATGACAGGCATCCCAGTAGGTCTGGGTGCCGGCTGTGGGTGTGGGGATATTCTTTCCAATATGCAGAGTCATTAGGTATTTTCTCGCCCGAGTATAAGAGTAGTGTGACTAGACATAATGCCGCCTTGGCCATGCACTAACGCCACTTGCGCATTATCGACTTGGCGCTGCTCCGCAGTATGTCGAAGTTGAGAGACGGCTTCGGTTAAGGCAAACATTGAGCCGGGGTTGCCAGGATGACAATGGGAAAGTAAGCCCCCGTTAGTATTCATTGGCAAACTACCACCGGGTTGGGTGGCCCCTGATGCAGCAAAGGGCCCACCTTCGCCTTTGGCGCAAAAGCCTAAATCTTCAAGCTCTATTAACACCACTGGCGTAAAGCAATCATATATTTGCGCGACATCAATGTCGGAGGGACCAAGACCGGCCATTTGATAGGCCCGCTGGCCGGACTCTACCGCGGAGGATGTCGTTAGACTACGCGCCTGGCTGATGTGCTCATGGCTGTGTCCCTCTCCAAATCCTAGTACATAAACTGGATGATTGGGGAAATCTTTAGCGCGCTCGGCGGAGGTCAATATAACAGCTGATCCGCCATCTGAGACTAATGAGCAGTCGAGTAGATGCAGTGGATCAGCAATCATGCGTGAATTAACAACATCTTCAATAGTGATTGGTGTGCGCATTTGAGCGGTTGGGTTGAGTTCGGCATATTGACGTCCACTAACGGCAACGGCGGCCATTTGTTCGGCCGTTGTACCATATTTTTCCATGTGGGCTCTGGCGATCAGCGCATAGTACGCTGGCACTGTCAGGCCATAGGGGGTTTCAAACTGCGGATGACCCGTAGCAGATTGCATGGCCATCGCTTGATCTCGAGATAGCCCTGAACGTAAACTGTCAGCCATGGTAATCAAGACCGTGTTACAGACCCCGGTGGCGATGGCCGTTGCGGCATGATGTAAAATGGAGAATGTACTACCCCCGCCAGTTGAGACAGCCATACAGTACTTGGGAAATATCTGCATGTATTCTGCAATAGCTTCGGCATGGTACATATAGGGCTCGGCCATTGAATTGCAGGTGATCAGCCCGTCTATCTGGTCTTTCGAAATACCTGCATCTTTTAAGGCTAGATTGGCTGCCTTGACGCAGAGTTCAGTTGCGCTAAGGTGCGGAACTATACCCACCTCCGTATCTGCTGCGCCGACTATGGCTATTTTGCCGCGTAATGAATTCACTGTTGTTTTAGGCCTCTGTTGACATGGACTATGAATTTAGGTCTGCTAAATACGGACTGTTGCGACGCCGGGTGTGAGGATGTCACCGTTTTGATTTTTGACAAAGATGGCAAGCTCTACCGTGCCTTTGTTTGTATTTATCGACTTAATAGTTCCCCCGGAGGTAAGTACGTCACCAATATACGATGCCTGGCGATTTGAATATTCAATTGACAGCAATTGGCCCGCTTCTCCAGCCCATTCAATAGCGGTTTGTGTCAGCCAATCGCCCATTAACGGACCTGCCATAACAAGGCCGGGATAGCCCTCGACATCGACCGCATAGGGTAGGTCAAAGTGAATTTTATGGGCATTCCAAAGAATGGCATTGTACAAAAAGAGCTGAATCGTATCCGGTTCAAATCGTCGCTCAGGTAGGCTGTCGCCAGTGTTTAGAGTATTGATGTCCGGCATGCTGGTTACCTTAAAATCTGGGTTGTTTTTTCAGTGAGTATTTTTTCGCCATGTTGGTTGTGAATGTTCATGATGACCTCGTAAAAAATCAATGGCCCCTGAGAGCCTTGCTTTTCATAGATAGCGGTGAGTGTTCGGCTTGATGTGAGAACATCCCCGGCATAATAGGGTTGGTGATAGTCGACTTTCAAGCCGCCAGCCATAGCTTTCTTCAGAGGGAACTCTGGCAGCAAAGCGTCGATCTTTACCCCGTCAGGCATCAACTGGTCCGATTCCACCACGTCCCAAAATAAAGCGAGATGATATAGGGGAGGCGCTTCGTCTCCGTCCAGATA
>Ga0075441_10001338_pt1 | contig 11883 bp, 8 predicted proteins | sample CoawatmetaG00DNA_FD_71582 | JGI IMG/M metagenome (GOLD analysis project Ga0075441, IMG submission 71582) | Marine microbial communities from the West Antarctic Peninsula - Coastal water metaG002-DNA | ecosystem: Environmental > Aquatic > Marine > Coastal | place: Atlantic Ocean: West Antarctic...
GAAGAAGCGATTGCATCACCTAGAACAGATAGAGATGAAGATATTGTAGAATGTGAGAAAGGTTATTATTGGTGTAAAACAATAGGTAAATGTATATCAAATAAAACGGAGTGCCCAGAAAAACCAGTAGATAAATAAGATTACTAATGCCAATATATAACGGAAATATAATATTCGACACTTATAAATTAAGAAATACCACTACTGATAATTGTGATGGGTATATAATAGATTTAAATTTGTCTGGTGGTACAGCACCATATAAGGTTAGTTGGTCTGGAGATAATTCTTATTCCGCTAACACATTTGTCCTATATGATTTGTGTGAAGGCCAATACGTTGGTACGGTAACCGGTAGTGGTGGTATTACAGGAAGTACAACATTTAATATAAGTGCAACTACAAAACCAACAATAGATATAATCTTAAGTGATAAGTCATGTGTACTAGACACAAATAAAAAGGGGGTTATTAGTGTTGTTAGTGCAACAACAGATTCAGAAAGGTTTAGATATGAATTAAGAAAAGACGGTATATTAACCGATACACATTATGCCACAACAGCTAACACAAGCCACTCCTTCTCATCAATAACAAACGGTTCATATAGTGTTACCATAGTTGAGGAAACACCAACAATAGATGACATTGAATCTACTCAAGTGTGCACTACATTAGACTATGATAGTGGTGACGAGTATAGTGGGTATACAATGTCTTATATATTCGATAAGTGGGGTGTGCATATACCTAATGGGCCATCGGAAATTACTTTCCTAAAAAATTGGGGTCCAGGAGCGGTAGCTGAATCAATAAACTTTGATAGTGGTTTACGTAAAGATGGTACTGTAGCATCAGACAATCCATATGTTTGGCTATATACTGGTAGTACAGCGACTAGGTTAACACATAGTGGTGCAACATGGTATCTAGGAACAACTGGTGGTACTATGACTGAAGGTGAAAATGTTGGGCCTCCTGGTGGTAAATCTGTAGGACTAACAGATGCTGATGTAGGTAAATTTTATTATAATAGCACAATAAATAAATTTGTTATTTGGTGGCCATCTATTGGTTCTGGTGGTTCATCATTTAGATGGGTTACAATAGACCCTAGGGTTAATTATGGTCAGGCAGGTAACCCTAAAGCTACTAATGCCACCGGCACAACTTACGGATTTGCAAATGTTGATGTTGCTCCCACCGACTATACTGTAGATAGTAATGGTAAACTAGCTTTAGCCAGTTCTGTTGTTGATGGCCCATTAAGAAAAATTACTTCACCTAGTGGAGCTAATAATAACAATCTTACTGGTAGAATTAGTTCATGTGCTTATGATAACTATGTCTGGGAGACCACAATTAATTCTAATGGTGATAATGAAGCTGCTATACTATTACTACATTCATTTAGAGATACTGTTGGTACATACGGACCCATAGGTGTCACACATACGTTATCAATGCAAATGGCAACAAATAGCGGTCAGATTAGTATATTCAATAATAGAGATAATAGTGCATACGCATTTAACAAATACGAAATACCAACCTTTAGAAATTGTTACAGTGGGTGTACAGGTTCAACACATGTGTTAACAAACGGAACAACAGCGTACACAGACGACGTTGGTGTTACCACAGTATTAAGTAATTCCGGAACCACATCACCACTACCATCAAGTGTTAACTGGTCAACATTTGGTGGTGTTAGAGTTAAAGTAACAAGAAATTTTAACTTATTTAAAATTGAATTTACAGACCAATTAAGTGGCTCAACAGGTATATACGCTTCAGATGTAATAGGAGACTCAAAACCATACGTTGGTGAATATGACATTGAATTTGACTTACTTGATAGTACTACATGGGTTGGTAATGCCTCATCAGCACCAGAATGGACCAATAACACATCATTACTTAAATATAATTCACCAGGAAGAATAGGTATTGCTCACAAGTCATTACCATTAACAAATTTTTATCATATGAAATTTAAATCGGATGTTGAAGGACACTCAACAACAGAATTGATTTCAGCTACTGATAAAACAACAAATAATTTAATTAGTAGTAAAAAATGTGGTCTACACAAAACATCAACCACCGGAGTACCACATATACGACCAACTGTTAGAGTTACCATGCAAGTAATGCCAGAACCAAAAACATCTTTGGATGGTATTAGTTCACCAAAAGTTATGGTTAGAGAAACTATAGCGTATAAATCAGCTGTTAACATTTTTAACTCTACAGATACGGATAAAAAAGTAATAAAGTTTACGTTTGGTGGTAGAAATTCGGATATAACACTAGAAAACGCCTACCCTAAATATAGGATATACCCATATATATTTGAAACAGAAGAGGTGTCTACATTACCAGATTATGAAGCTATGTTTGGTAGTTTAACAAACGAGACCGATGAAGATAGTAGGTCTAGTATTATTAATGAAGATATTACTATACCACTAAAACAACTATCTACAGAAACATCTTGGGAGTTTATAATTAGACCTAGTTTTTTATATAAAGATAAGACAAGTGATAATAATATTTGGGTTGATACAGCCAAATACCCACCCAGTAAGGATATAGATTATAAAAGTGATTACTATATGGCGGTCCTAACCAACCCAGAAACACCAGAATTAACGTTAGATGATTTTGACACCCCAACTATAGGCTCACCATCATTAAAGACTGAAAGGGTTGAAGTGGTAGACATGCCTGACGTTACAGCAACCACATATAGTACCAGTGTATTTAGATACACATTGAAGACTGATAAATCGAACAATAGTTATACAGCTCCACTTGTTTCAGTTAATGGTGTTACATTGACAGCGGGAGATGTTCTTAATAGTGACTACAAGTACACACAATCATCAAGAACTATAGAGTTTCATCCAGAAACGGTACAAAATGGTGATAATATACAAGTAACTTACGACGCTCTTGGTGGTACATATTCACAATTTTTAAGTATCCCAGACAATGTTAGTGTAGATGATACTAACGAAATATTTGAGAAGGAAGGTTATTATTATATTAATTTAAAACTACAATCACTAGGTGCTGTTGGTGTAGCGGTTAATGGTTTAACTATATATAATGGTGTCGACTACCAAAAAACTAGTGAGAAACAGATAATGCTTATGAAGGGTGGTGACACTTACTTATCTGGTGACACTATAGCTTTATTTTATAGGACCATATACACTATTGTTTCTTTTACCACAACAAAAGAACCGGTTATACCAGTAACACATAAGAAAAGAAATAGGTTTGTTGAAGACATAACCGTAAACTTGTTTGACTCTAATGGTAATGTTGTACAAGAAGAAAAGGAAGTTATTGATTGTGATGTTGTGGGTGATATTGTTAGAACATATAAATTAAAACCACCTACATTTGGTAATTTCTCTTACAATGTGGTTGTTAAAAGATACTACCCATTAATTGATGGTGAGGTAGTTACAAGTGAATCACATTCGGATAGAGTTAAGTTCGAAATAAGTAGGGATGTATTTTATTCACCAATTAAGGAGTACTAAACAAATAAAAAGGTATTTATAGATAAAGTAAAAAAAAATTATGAGTTATATAATTAAAAACAACACACAAGGAGCGATTGTAGCTAGATTAACAGATGCTGGACGTAAAAAGCTTTCAGAAGGCAAACTAAACATAGGACTATTTCAAATAGGGGATAGTGAGATGTGTTATGACTGTTATACACAATTGCCAGCAAATTATAGTTTATTGAATATGTTACAAGCTGAACATAACGCACATAACTTAACCCCAGCACCACACATGAATAAGGGTCATATAAAATACCCTATGAGTAACGGTATATCTGTTGGTGATACATTTGGGCCAACCATACCACAACACCTACACCAACCAGTTTACAACACAGCCGCAGCAAGAGGATTTTTTAGTGTGCCAACACAAAACTCAACACAAATAAGTAATGGTACATATAATTCTTTTTCGTCTAAAACAGGCCCTTTATATACCTTATCATCTGATTGGACATTTTGTGGTAATTATGTGTCCGGAAGTACAACAATGATATTAACCAGTGGAACAACAACTGGTGTTGCTGTCGGTGCACCTTGTTCAACACAAATGTATTCACCGGTTGTTGGTGATTTAATATCTGTAACATATGGATATGAAGACCTTTGGACTTCAGAGTGTTCAGAATTATCTAACTCAGCAATGTCACAAACATTATTTTACCAGGTAACAGGTGGTAATTCAAATACTGGTCAAACAGCTACAGGTTTAACAATAACAGTTGATAGAACGACACCTAATTTTAGTGCACAAACAGCTTGTGCTAGAGTTAGAGTTTATCCAGCTATATCGGACAACCCTATGGTTAATAGTAGTATTTATTCTAACAACGCAACCGTTTCATACTGGTGTGACGACACACTATCATTCAATGACTGTTGTGATATATCTACCGACGACACAAAGATTTGGAATTTGAACATAAACTGGACAGAAAGTGTTGCTGGTATAACAACAGCATATGAGGATGTTGATGGGTACGGTTCAAGTGGATACTGTGGGTCAAAAGAATACTTTGGGTATAACAGTAATGACGGACAATACTTCACTGACCAAAAATTAGACGAACACAATGAAGATGAGAAAGGTGGCACATGGCACATAGACTCAAATCTTGAAAAAAGGGTTGTTTTACCAGAAGACCAAAAATGTATAGGGATAATACATTACACTAATAACACTACAACTGATTTTTATGGTGAGAAATTTGCTTTAGAAAAAGATGTTAACAATGTTAGTGATGTTGGTGAAGCTATTAACTTTAAACTACATATGCCTTGGTTAATGTGGCATAAGAATCCAGGAACCACACTAGGACAAACATTCTACGTTGACCCATTACATGTAACTGGTCTGTTCCGAAATAGTGGTAACCCATATTATATGGAATCTAACGTTAACGATAATATGAATCATGAAGGGTTAAGGTATTATTACTTAACTGATGACAATAGTAATGGTGATAGTGTTAATCCAGTAGGTAAAGTTTTTCCAGACTACAAGATGGTTATAATAGATGATGAGGAATTGTTAACAGCAATGTCTTACAAATCTAACAGGACCTACACACTACCATCACCGTACACCTCAACTATTCCAGCTGGTACATCATGTAGTGCTACAACATGTTCTGCTGGTGTAGGAGCTATGTTTAATAGAAGGCTGTGGATGACATATATGTTACCAGATAGTGGAACGACTGGAACTACAGGTATACATTGTAATTATTATGTTTTTGAGGACCATAATCCAGGAGACCTTCCTGCTGACGTATCAATAAAATTTGGTAAGGAATTTCCATATTTAAACAATGGGTTTACAGCTGACAGACTACTGATACTATTCCAAACAACTGATATTGGTGTTAGACCAGACCCAGCACAATGGGAGTACATAGATGTTACCGCATCTATACCTAATCACGTACTTGGTACTAATATAACACAGGATAACCTTACTAATGGTACATACTACATTACAGGACAAGATACTGGAATGTGTACTGGTTCAGCAGCTATCGATTACGTACTTAATGACTTTGTTAATGTAGCTACAACGTCTACAGAATTACAGTTTGGTGACGAGTATTTTTTCTACGGCTCAATAGAAACAGATATAATGGCAACAATATATGAAATGAGACACGTGGTTCAACTAGGTAGTGATAAGTTCACAACATCAAATAACCCAACTTGGGTTGACTACAAAGCCGTTAACCCAACCTCTACTACATGTCCTAAGATTACTGAAGTTGGTCTATACGATAACGAATTTGGTACACCAGATTTAATGGCGATAGCTAAGTTACAATCACCTATTGATAGGGAATGTCTAGGTAACGCTCAACAATTTACAATAACTATTGATTTTTAAATGGGGTATATAGACACATATAACAATGGTTTATCTGGTAATACGTTTAGACTTTATTTGTCTGACTATGGTAAAGGATTGTTAGCGACAGGTGATAATTTGTTAACATCAATAAAAAAATTTGGGTTATCTGATAATGACATAAATTATTTAAAGGTAACCACAGAGGGTTGTAAAAATGTTGTGGGTAGTGGTTTAACAACTGATTGCTTCCATGATATACCAGATAATAGGGGTGGTATACCTAGTAGTAGCAGTCGTAATTTCGGTTCATTAGACAGTATTATGTTAGGTCCAAAATGCACAATAGTAAAAAGTAATGTTGATACACTAGGTAATAATGAAGTACCATCAACACTGTGGTCTACAGGGGTAGAATTAAATGAGGACGGTCTAGAAAGAACCTCAAGTGGTATGTTTAACGGATGTTGGACTGTAGGGTCTTCTATATCAGAATTTTACCCAACATACTGTAGTGCGTGTTCAGACTTTAATAATGACGGCATTGTGGATATAGTTGATTTTAAATTATTCATATCTATGATTGGTGAAACAAATATGTTAGGTAATGAATTGGTTGGTGATTATAATGGTGATGGTGTTGTGGGTATTGACGACCTATTACTATTTATGAATTGTGTTCGTGACGTAGGAAATACCATTATGGATTACTGTGAAGATGAGGAAGTGTATTGTACACTATGTAATAAATTGGGTAATGACTCACCATGTAATCGTGACTGTACAACATGTATATAAAAAAATAAATAAACGACTTAGGTGGATAATTATATAATAAGAGGATAATAATATGGGATTTATAAATAGTGCTAGTACAACAACATTGAGTCTGAAGTTAACAGACGCTGGTAGAATGCACATACTTAACGGTGGTAATGTGTTAAATATGTTTAATAAATTTGGTGTTTCCGATGGTGATATTGACTATAATAACACACAAAAACACAGTGATACATCAGCAACATTGAACGACTCTGATTTGTTAGGGTTTTTACCAGATATTACTGGTGATGAAACTACATTTAGAAATTCAGTTAATACTGGTTATTCAGTTAAAAACCATGTTTGGGTAAAACCAGAAGCAACTAACGTGGTTAAGATTCCTAAGAAATTTGTTTCTATTGGTATTAAAGGTGTTGACGGAGTTACTAAATATTATAGGGATACAGTAGAAATAGATGTTTATCTACATGATTACTTTGTGTTAAACAAATTATTGATGTCTAGGTATGTTTCTGACCACAACAAACCACTATCAAAAAGTGGTGATACAATAGTAGCTTCAGTAGAAAGTTACTTCTTAAACACACTAGGTATTTCAACAAATGGTGAGTATGGTAATTTGTTAGATAAACTATCAGAATATGGTATTGGTCAGTATATTGACTTTTGGTCTGGTATTAAAGTATATGACGGGTCAACACTTAAATCAGAAGATGTGATTATAGAAGCTGATAGAGATTCTGACCACTACAATACACTAGCTTTAGCTGGTGGGGCGTATATAGTTAGTAATGGTCGTGGTGAACAAACGGGTATTGATTATACAGGAACTAACTTAAGAGGTGTTAGGGTAGCCTCACCATTCTCTATGGTATTCTCACCTGGGATTGGTAACGATGCTAGACTTTATAAGTCTGGAGCTGGTAATGCTAGTATTGGGTTTGGAGCTTTTGATATGGGTTACCTTAATGTTGGTGGACTAGGTAAATGGGATGTTGGAAAAGAACCATACCCAAGCTTTGTTATGGATAACACAAAAAATGGTTGGTCAGGTGATGTTGATAATATAAAAAATGTGTTTGTAGGCTTCGTATCAGCAGTTGATATGGAGACAAAAGCAATATCATTCGACGGTGCCGAGTACGATAACATAAAAACCACTGTACCAACATCTAGAATAGTATTAAATGTAGGTAATAGTAAAATTAGTCCAAAATACTACCCAATAAAACTTAAACAATTAAGTAGGTCCAAAGAAGAATTAATTAAGGTAGGCCTTAATACAGAAGGAATTGAAATAACAGACACCAATAGACCTTCAGATACTTTTGGTTTACTATGTGGACAACTAGAGTACATATCAAATTGGAATAACAACCAAAACGGGTTTATATCTTCAGCCCCGTATTTTAGTGTTGTACCAGGAAAATTAGGAGACTCTTCAATATCATCAACCAAAGTAGCTAATTTCACAGACCCATTTTACACACTTGGTACTAGAATGATGGGTATGGCTGAGGACATATTCTTAACTATAGCATCAAAAAATAATAACTATTGGGATACAACTGATTATAGTGGTGGTTTTTATCCTGGTTTGAGTGGTGACAGTATAAGTGAGTACAACATAAATATACCTATTAATTGGACTATTAGGTCTAGAGAAACAACAAACGCTTCACCGGTTAAAGTTAAAGTTAATTTTAGGTTTAATAAAAACGCTGTCACAGAGTCACTACCATATAGTGCTGCATCATCACAAAATTATTATAGACCATACGATGACAATGTATTTAAATTCTATGGTGAGGACGGTATATCATTAGCTTCATATTCTAGTGACCCTAGAGGGCATGGTTATACCACTGGAGATACATTTAGTTGGAGAACAAACCAAAACAAACAAATATTTAGGAAACTAATAAACGGGCAAGAAATAAAAATTAGATAATATGAATACAATATCATTAAAATGGTTTAGGGATAGTGTTAATTACACCGAAGAACGTGGTTTAGTGTATTTTGACATGATTAATATTGGTGGTAGACACAGATTTGTTGATAAAATACCAGCTAATGGTTTAACATTCTTTGGTACACCAGCTGAATTTGGAGCTAAACATAAACCATCTAAATATATATCCGTTGTTAGTTCACCGGATAAGGGTAAAACATTCTATGTAGACTACCCTAAAGACGACGATATAACTAAGTCTGTGGTTTTTCCAGGTGGTAATGGTAAAGATAGGTTAAATACAAATCTTAGTCCTTATCATGCTATAAAACTTTACTTTCCTGGTAGAACGTCATTAAGTTTAAATAATAACACTAAAAGCTGGTCATAAAATGGGTAAATTAAAACAAATAAAATCAAATCAAAAGTCAGTGGACGTGGTATTAGTACCATTTGAAAATGTTGGGTGGAAAACTACAACAGGAACCTCATTAACATTTACAGCGGTACAAAGAGACCCTGATAATGGTAGACCATTTTCGAACTTATATTCGTCATTTAAATTACCATTAACTTCTGGACAATCTACCACCTATAATTCTACTTGGGTTGATAGTGGTATGAGTGGACTAAATCAGAGTGACGTCATAGTTGTTTCTATAGGAGATAACCAATACGGAGAATTGATTGACGGAAGGACTATAAAATTCCAAATACCGACAATAGCAACAAATGGAAATTTGTTAAAGGTAACAACATTATATAGTTCTTATTACGAACCAAAACCATTCTCATCCGATAATTCTGAACAAGCTTCTTATTTTGGAGCTAGAAGGATTGAAGGTAACCCAGTTGGGTCACCAGAACTAGCCTCAACTAATATCGCGTTCTTATTTTCAGACGACACAAAAGTACCTACACTGGCAACGTCTAACGCTAATATAAGTAATTGGTCTGATGGTTGGCAGACAGGAGTTGTACCTAATGGGTATAACGGTGGAAACGTTGATACATTTAGATTTACCGACACAGTATCCGTATCAAATACACCAAAAGCATACGCTCAAACAGCAGATTCACCAGTAGGAATATGTTATTTAGATAAAGGTTTCATGGTAATAACAGACCCAACTATAGTAAGTAACTTCAACTATTCAGCCGGTACCCAAGACGGAACAGTAGGGTATGGTTCAGCGTCTTCAGGGTTTACTAACTTATATTATACAGCTTCTACATCAGCTTCATCACAATACTACACATTCGAAAAGGAATGGGTGTTAAATGTTAATATTGTTGCTGATAGTGGTGAATTCTATATTACAGAAAACCAATCAGCCTCTGATGGTTCTAGACCATATTATGGAGCTGGTGGTAAGGATACCGGAATGGAGTTTAAAACACCTTTTGGTGACGTTAACAAGATTTGGGATATATCTGATATCAGTAGTACATTTATAACTGAAGTTGGATTATATGATGCTCAAAATAGGTTACTAGCTGTAGCAAAACCAGATAGACCTATAGAAAAACCAAAAAACACCCCCGTAACATTGACTTTGAAGATGAAATTCTAATATTTGTCTTATGACTAAACTAGGAAATAGCCCTAAAGTACTAGGGCTTGACATATCAACAAAGACAATAGGGTGGGCACTATTCGACATCCAGAGCAAGGAACTACTAGAACTAACACACTTCTCACCAAAGATTAAACCAAAACCTGAAGACAAGTTGGTTGAGATGATGGAGAAGGTAGACCAGTTTAAAGAAAAAATGGTTGACTACAAGAATGTTGGGATAACTAAGATTATTATAGAAGAACCACTAATAAATTCAAACAATATTAGAACGGTAGCTATACTAATGAGATATAACTCATTTATTACAAGAGTTATTTATGATGAATTAGGGATTATACCAGAATACATTTCAACCTACGACTCAAGGAAATTCGCTTTCCCAAAATTATACTCACCAAACAGTAAGGGTAAAAAAGTTTTATTTGGTGGTTACGATAAAGGGTGTGATAAAAAACATATTGTTTGGGAACAAGTATCAACCAAAGAACCACACTTAACCTGGGTGTATACCAGAAACAACACTTTAAAGAAAGAGAATTACGATATGTCAGACGCATACACGTGTGTTCTAGGACAAATGAGTAAATCGGAAATCTGGTAATTGATTCTTACCTAAACTATCCATATATTTGACGTATGGATAATGACGCAACACTACTATTAGAATTACTGCAGGACGTTTTAGGGGATATAAATTCACATTACCCTAATAATGGACAAATATCATTTGATTGTCCTGTATGTTCCTATGACGTTAAAGGGTTGGACCATTTAGATGGTAAGGGTAACTTTGAGGTTAACTATTATCTAGGTGTGTACAAATGTTGGTCATGTTCCGATTTTATGGGGACACACGGAAGTATTAACAAACTATTCAATAAGTGGGGGGACAGAAGAGCTAAGGAAACCTGGAAATTAATAGGTGGTGACTTTATTAAGAAAACCGAAAAGAAATACGAGAAGGTCAGACTACCAAAAGAATTCGTAACCCTAGAAGATGGAATTAAATTAAGTATACCGTACAAAGAAGCTTACAACTACCTTAGAAAACGAGGGGTCACCAAAGAGTTAATGAAAAAATATAATATGGGTTACTGTAGTGGTGGGATGTATTCCGGTAGAGTGATTGTTCCATCATATGACGCTGATAGTGAATTAAATTACTTTGTGTCTAGGTCATATAGTGGTCATAAAACAAAATATAAAAACCCAGAAGCAGAGAAAGATAAAATAATATTCAATGAACACATTATAGATTGGGATAGGGATATATACCTTGTTGAAGGCGTGTTTGATATGATTTTCATAGATAACGCGATACCAGTTTTAGGTAAAAGTGTTAGTGATAGGTTGTGGAATCAGTTATATGATAAAGCTAACGCTAATATTGTTATATGTTTAGATGGTGACGCTTGGGGTGACGCGGAGAAACTATATAGAAAGTTAGATGGAGGAAGATTACTTCATAAGATACGACTAATCAAACTACCAAAAGATAAAGATGTTGGTGAACTTGGTGGTATTGACGGAATGAAGGAAATAACTTTATTATAAAATAAAAAAGATTATTATTATAAAATGAAGATAACAAAAGAATTAGCTAAATTTAACCATATAAAGTTCCATGATGAGGAACACAAATAT
>Ga0075441_10001341_pt1 | contig 11868 bp, 9 predicted proteins | sample CoawatmetaG00DNA_FD_71582 | JGI IMG/M metagenome (GOLD analysis project Ga0075441, IMG submission 71582) | Marine microbial communities from the West Antarctic Peninsula - Coastal water metaG002-DNA | ecosystem: Environmental > Aquatic > Marine > Coastal | place: Atlantic Ocean: West Antarctic...
GAGTTTACTTTTTTGATGGGATGACAGAGTTTACTTTTTTGATGGAATGACAGAGTTTACTTTTTTATGGGATGACAGAGTTTACTTTTTTGTCAGGATGACACCGGTGTGGTTCGAGATGTCAGATTTGCAGTTCAACGCCACAATCATTTAATGTCATCCCGACAGAGCGCCGCGACGAGGGATCTCAGTCAGGTTCCCCGGCAACAAACATAATCACCCCAAATGTCAAACAGGTCCCCATGAGCGCACTCACAGAAATCCAAACATTCTTACCCTGCGCCACACCGGACCGCTGGATCGAAAACGCCCTAGAAAACCAATCGCTAATGCTCATCGATCACGCCAACTGTGAAAAGAAGGCGGCGAGCACTGCCCTAAGCCTAATCAACCGCTATACCGACAATTTCGAATTACTCAATAAAATGTCCCGCCTAGCCCGTGAAGAAATGCGCCACTTCGAGCAGGTCATAGCCCTGATGAAACGTCGAAAAATTCCCTATGAGCATGTCTCCGCCTCACGCTATGCCGCAGGTCTGCGTGACTTGGCGCGCAAAGAGGATCCCGCAAAACTGATCGATGTGCTGATTATCGGTGCCTTTATTGAGGCCCGCTCTTGCGAACGCTTTGCCCTCTTAGCACCCCATCTGGATGCGGAGTTGGAAAAGTTTTATCTGTCGCTGTTGAAGTCTGAAGCACGCCACTACCAGGATTATTTAAAGCTGGCAAAAACCGTCGCTGGCGACCAGTCGATAGATGACCGCATTGAGCTAATCGCCGGTCGTGAGCGCGAGCTTATTGAATCAGCGGACACCCAGTTCCGTTTTCACTCCGGGCCTGTTGGCTAGAGATCAACCGAGCAAATTTGATAGACATTAAAAAAGGCAGCCTAGGCTGCCTTTTTTAATGCTCGGGATAATCACCGCGCTAACTGATGCTTAGCGATCTTCCACTGCAGGGTAGTCACGTACATCTGCGCCTGTATATAACTGGCGAGGACGGCCGATACGGTAGGGATGAGTAATCATCTCGTTCCAGTGTGAGATCCAGCCAACGGTGCGACCCGTGGCAAAAATAACGGTAAACATCTCAACTGGAATACCCAGTGCCTTGAGAATAATACCCGAGTAGAAGTCGACGTTGGGGTAGAGCTTCTTGCTGATAAAGTACTCATCTTCAAGGGCGATCTTCTCCAGCTTCTTGGCCAGACGGAACAGTGGATCATTCTCCAGTCCCAATACAGCCAGAACTTCATCGCAGCTCTCGCGCATAACCGTGGCGCGGGGATCGTGGTTTTTATAAACGCGGTGACCAAAGCCCATCAAGCGGAATGGATCGCTCTTGTCTTTGGCTTTGGCTACATAGGCTTCGATGTTGTCTTCGTGACCAATCTCTTCGAGCATATCCAGCACAGCTTCGTTGGCGCCGCCGTGAGCAGGCCCCCAGAGTGCAGCAATACCAGCAGCTATACAGGAGAATGGGTTGGCGCCAGTTGAGCCAGCCAGACGGACTGTTGAGGTAGAGGCGTTCTGCTCGTGATCTGCGTGGAGCAGGAAGATACGGTCCATGGCTTTGGCAATTGCCGGCTGAACGACGTAGGGCTCGCAGGGCGTGCCAAACATCATGTGCAGGAAGTTCTCTGAATAGGACAGGGAGTTATCGGGGTAGATAAACGGCTGGCCAGTAAAGTGCTTGTGGCACATTGCAGCAATGGTTGGGATCTTGGCAATTAGACGGTGAGCAGAAATCTTGCGGTGCTCTTCATTATTAATGTCCAGCGAGTCATGATAAAACGATGACATGGCACCCACCACACCCACAAGCATGGCCATTGGGTGTGCGTCATAGCGAAAACCACTGATAAAGGCCTCAACTGAACGGTTTACCATGGTGTGATATTTGATGGTATTGACGAACTCGGCTTTCTCTTCTGCGTTGGGCAGAGCGCCTTCGAGAAGCAGGTAGCAGGTCTCCAGATAATCGGATTTTGCAGCCAGCTGCTCAATCGGATAACCGCGGTGCAGCAGGATGCCCTTGTCGCCGTCGATATAGGTAATATCCGACTGACAGGCCGCCGTTGCTGAGAATCCGGGGTCATAGGTAAAAACATTGTGCGAGCCCAGCGTGCCTATATCTATGACATCTTGGCCTAGTGTGCCCTTGAGAATCGGTAGCTCAATGGGAGCTTGACCTTCGATGGTTAGGGTAGCTTTACGATTACTCATGCAGGATCCTCTGGTGCAACTTGGTGGTTAGGGCGGAAATTTCGAGGAGCAACTATAGATGTTCGGGGCAAATTGTCAATACTGGCGGCCCTTCTGCCTGCTTTAAATCGGCTTTTATACTAGCTTAAACCGCTTGATTAGATAGCGGATATTCATCAGTAAAATGCTTTGGCATGATCTAAGTGGTAATTTTTGCCTCGGGGTAGGGCAGCTCTGCATAAAGTCCAGTCGGATAATTGCTGGAGGGCTTTTTAGGCTTAGATGTTTCCTATTTTGTTTCATGCCTGCGGATTGAATTTAACCCACCTAGTAACTATACTGCTGCGCCATCAACACCGAGCTTATTTTGCTGTTTTTAGTGCCCAGTGTTTCTTGACCCTATATTGTAACAAGTTGCTTAAAATTAATTGAATTCAGTATAAATTCATCTCCGATTTGTCGGATCACTACTTTTAAGGTATCACCCGCCGTGGACAAAAAAAGACCAGTCAATCTTGATCTTGGAACTATCAGTCTTCCAATAACTTCATACGTATCGATCTTGCACCGAGTCTCTGGTGTGATTTTGTTTTTCTCCGTCGCGATCTTTCTCTGGATACTCGAAGGTAGTCTCTCTTCAGAGCAGGGCTTTGAAGAGGTTAGAGCGCTTTTCGCCAATCCACTGTGCCAGTTTATTATCTGGGGTAGCCTGGCTGCACTGGCCTACCATGTAGTTGCTGGTATCCGGCACCTGATTATGGATATGGGTTTTGGTGAAGACTCCTTTGAAACCGGTCGCGCAACAGCTTGGGCTGCAGTGGTAATCGCAGCCGTCATTATCGTAGTAGTCACAGGGTGGGTTTTCTTATGGTAACTAACGTCACTAGCCTCGGTCGCAGTGGTTTGTCCGATTGGCTTATTGCACGAGTCTCAGCCTATGTGATGACCGCATACCTGATCTTTATTGTCGGCTATCTGATGCTGACTCCAGACCTTAACTACACGCAGTGGGCAGCTTTAAATAGCTCCTTGCCGATGCGTATGTTTAGTCTGGTAACCATTCTCTCGATCGCGGCTCACGCCTGGATCGGAATGTGGTGTGTTTTAACCGACTATATAACAGTGCGATTGATTGGGCCAAAAGCCACTGCACTGCGTATTATTTTTCAGTTGGGCATGATAGCAATTACCTTGCTATACGTGGTCTGGGCTATCGATATTCTCTGGGGAATCTAAGTAAATGGCTAACATTAGAACAATGACTTTCGACGCCGTAATTGTTGGCGGCGGTGGATCTGGAATGCGCGCTGCGCTGCAGCTGGCTCAGTCTGGATATAAGACAGCGGTAATCACCAAAGTATTTCCAACTCGCTCGCACACGGTTTCAGCCCAGGGTGGCATTACCTGTGCAATTGCCAGTGATGATCCCAATGATCAGTGGCAGTGGCATATGTATGACACTATTAAAGGCGCTGACTTTATTGGTGATCAGGAAGCGATTGAGTATATGTGTCAAACCGGCCCGGAAGCGATTTTCGAGCTTGAGCACATGGGTTTGCCATTCTCCCGCACCGAAGAAGGCCGTATCTATCAGCGTCCCTTTGGCGGCCAGTCGAAAGACTTTGGCAAGGGCGGCCAGGCGGCTCGTACCTGTGCTGCAGCTGACCGTACCGGTCACGCGCTGTTGCACACGCTGTATCAGGGTAACCTGAAAAACGAGACAACCTTTTTAAACGAATGGTTTGCCCTCGATATTGTTAAGAACTCTGACAACGCCGTAGTCGGTGTTATGGCGCTTAATATTGAAACTGGCGAGACCGTTTACGTTAAATCCAAGGCCACTGTATTCGCCACTGGCGGCGCAGGGCGGATTTATGCTTCTACTACTAACGCACACATCTGTACTGGCGACGGAATTGGCATGGCGCTGCGCGCTGGCTTCCCGGTTCAAGATATTGAAATGTGGCAGTTTCACCCAACAGGTATTCACGGTGCCGGCACATTGGTAACCGAGGGCTGTCGTGGTGAAGGTGGTTATTTGGTGAATAAGGATGGCGAGCGCTTTATGGAGCGTTACGCACCCAATGCCAAAGATCTTGCCGGCCGCGATGTGGTTGCGCGCTCTATGGTTCTTGAGATTTTGGAAGGTCGCGGCTGTGGTCCAGATGGCGATCACGTCTATCTTAAGCTCGATCATCTCGGCGAAGAAACCCTCAACGCTAAGTTGCCAGGCATTCTTGAATTGTCTCGTACCTTTGCTCACGCGGATCCGGTTAAAGAGCCGATTCCAGTGGTACCTACCTGTCACTATATGATGGGTGGTATTCCCACCAACGTTAACGGCCAGGCTCTGACTGTTGACGACGAAGGCAATGATCATGTGATCGAAGGCTTTTACGCCTGCGGCGAAGCAGCCTGTGTGTCGGTTCACGGCGCCAACCGTCTGGGTGGCAATTCGCTGCTTGATCTGGTTGTATTTGGTCGTGCTTCGGGCATGTTTATTGAGAAGCAGCTGCGTGAAGGTATAGATCTTAAAGATGCCAGTGAAGCGGATATTGAAGCGGCTATGGCCGGTTTGAATCACCTCAATGACTCCACTGGTGGCGAGAATGCCGCTGTGTTGCGCGGTGAGCTGCAAACCATTATGCAAAATTACTTTGGCGTCTTCCGTCGCGGTGACTTTATGCAGGAAGGTATTGCCAAGTTGGCAGCGCTGCGTCCAAGGATCAAAAATGTTGCCTTGAGTGACAAGAGCAACGCCTTCAATACCTCACGTATCGAAGCGTTGGAGCTGCAAAATTTGTTTGAAGTGGCTGAAGCTACAGCAATTACCGCCGAAGCGCGCACCGAAAGCCGCGGCGCTCACGCTCGCGAAGACTTTCAAGAGCGCGACGATATTAACTGGTTGTGCCACTCAGTGTTTTTCCCCACAGATAAGCGAGTGGGCAAGCGCGGTGTCAATTTCACACTGAAAACACGCGAAGCTTTTGAACCCTCAATTCGTACCTATTAATAGGGGCTAACAGAATTATGTTAAATGTAAGTATTTATCGCTATAACCCAGAAGTTGACTCTGAGCCTTATATGCAAGACTTTGAGTTCGACACTCAGGGCAAAGACATTATGGTTTTGGATGTACTTGAGAAGCTTAAGATTAAAGATCCCACACTGGTCTTTCGCCGCTCATGTCGCGAAGGCGTCTGTGGCTCCGACGGTATGAACATCTCCGGTAAAAATGGATTGGCCTGTGTCACGCCGCTGTCTTCAGCTGTGAAGAAAAACAAGCTGGTGATTCGTCCGCTGCCTGGTCTGCCTGTGATTCGCGACCTAGTCATCGATATGAGCCAGTTCTACGCTCAGTACGAGAAAATTCAGCCCTACATGATTAACAATACGCCGGCACCGGCTATTGAGCGTCTGCAGTCTCAAGAAGAGCGCGCCAAATTGGATGGACTCTATGAGTGCATTCTCTGTGCTTGCTGTTCAACAGCCTGTCCTTCGTTCTGGTGGAACCCGGATAAGTTTATTGGTCCATCCGGTCTGTTGCAGGCTTACCGCTTTTTAGCTGACAGCCGCGATACTGCGACTGAAGCGCGTCTTGCCAATCTCGATGACCCGTTCAGTGTATTCCGCTGCCACGGCATCATGAACTGTGTTCAGGTCTGTCCAAAAGGGCTAAACCCGACAAAAGCAATTGGCCATATTCGCGATATGTTGATCAGAACAGCGACTTAGCATGTAAATACCCCCTGTCAGAAGGGTGGTAGTGATTTGCTTTACTTTAACGGCCAGTTTTTACTGGCCGTTTCTGTATTAGAGGTTTAGAATACCGCCCAATAAACACGCTGATTTCTACCACCTGAAAGGGGAATAATAGTAATGCCTGAGGGCCCTATGGAGCACTTTCTTCGCTCCTCTCACTTTTCCGGTGGCAACGCTGCTTACATAGAAGATCTCTACGACACCTATCTGCATGATCGCAATGCGGTTCCAGAGCAGTGGAGTAGCTTTTTCGATACCTTGCCGCGCACCAACGGCAGCACCGCACCCGATATTTCCCATGCCACCATCGTGCAGCACTTTGAGCTGCTCGGCCGCCGTCAAGCGCGCCCGACTCCAGCACCTGGCTCTGGTGGTATTCATCTTCAGCATGAGCGCAAGCAGGTTAAGGTCGTTCAGTTAATCAGCTCCTACCGCTTTCGAGGGCATCAGAAAGCCAATCTGGATCCCCTGGGATTGATGGTTCGCGAACATGTGCCCGATCTGGATCTGCATTTTCACGGTCTTACAGACGCTGACTTGGATACCACATTCCAGACTGGCCCGCTGTATTTTGGCAAGCAGGAAGCGACTCTGCGTGAAATTGTTGAATCTTTGGAAGAAACTTACTGCGGCTCCCTTGGCGCCGAGTACATGCACATCACTTCTTTTTCCGAGAAGCAGTGGCTGGCCCAGCGTTTTGAAAGCGTGCGCTCCAAGCCAACCTACGGTGACGAGGCGCGAGTTGATGTACTCAACCGCCTAACCGCTGCTGAAGGTTTGGAAAAGCATCTTGACTCAAAATATCCCGGCACCAAGCGTTTTGGTCTCGAGGGTGGCGAAAGTCTGATCCCGTTGCTCGATTGTCTAGTGCGTCGCGCTGGTGAATATGGCGGCAAAGAAATTGTTATGGCCATGGCCCACCGCGGTCGTCTTAACGTGCTGGTCAATATTCTCGGTAAAAATCCCGCAGAACTGTTTGAAGAATTTGAAGGCAAGCGCCTAGTTAACACCTCAGGCGATGTGAAATATCACCAGGGCTTTTCATCCAATGTGATGACTCCCGGTGGTGAAGTACACATGGCGCTGGGCTTTAACCCGTCGCACCTTGAGATTTCATGCCCAGTTGTTATCGGCTCTGGTCGCGCTCGTCAAGATCGACGTGACGACAAAACCGGTGAGAAAGTTGTGCCTATCCTGATGCACGGTGATGCGGCATTTGCCGGTCAGGGTGTGGTTATGGAAACCTTCCAGCTATCTCAGACTCGCGCTTACAAGACCGGCGGCTCGATCCATATTGTGATCAACAACCAGGTCGGCTTTACCACTAGTCGCCAGGACGATGCTCGCTCAACGGAATACTGTACCGACATCGCCAAGATGGTTCAGGCGCCGATTCTCCATGTTAATGGCGACAATCCAGACGCAGTGATGTTCGCGGCCATGTTGGCGACGGATTACCGCTATGAGTTTGGCAAAGACGTCGTTATCGATTTAGTCTGCTACCGCCGTCGCGGTCACAACGAAACCGATGAGCCGTCTTCGACTCAGCCGTTGATGTACGACGTGATTCGCAAGCACTCCACCACTCGCGAGCTGTACTCGCAGAAGCTGGTCTCTGAAGGTGTTGTTACCCAAGATCAAGCCAATGAAATGTCCAATGACTATCGCGCTCGATTAGATAAGGGCGAGTTTGTTGTACACAACCTGGTTCGTGAGCCTGACACTAGCTTGTTTGTCGATTGGGAACCCTATCTGGGCCACGATTGGCGCACCCCAGCGACTACAAGTCTGGATCTTAAAGCGCTGCAGAACGTCGCCGCTAAGAGTATCGATATTCCCGATGGCATAAAGGTACAGCGTCAGGTCAGCAAAATTTATGATGATCGCCGCAAGATGGCCGGTGGCGCACTGCCACTGAACTGGGGCATGGCTGAATTGCTGGCCTACGGTACGCTGTTGGAAGAGGGCTATCCGATCCGCTTTACCGGTCAGGATGTCCGTCGCGGTACCTTCTCTCACCGTCACGCTGTAGTGTTTAATCAAAACAATGGCGAAGCCTATTTGCCCTTGGCCAATATGTCTGACGACCAGCCGCAGTTTGATATCTATGACTCGGTGTTATCTGAAGAAGCGGTACTGGCCTTTGAGTATGGCTATGCCACTACTGCGCCTAAAGGCTTAATTATCTGGGAAGCGCAGTTTGGTGATTTCGCCAACGGCGCACAGGTCGTAATCGATCAGTTTATCGCCAGTGGCGAGCACAAGTGGGGCCGTCTCTCTGGTCTGACTATGCTGTTGCCTCACGGTTTTGAAGGGCAGGGGCCAGAGCATTCCTCGGCACGCCTCGAGCGCTTCCTGCAACTCTGTGCTGAGCACAATATGCAGGTAGTGAACCCCACCACTCCAGCACAAATTTTCCACCTGCTGCGTCGCCAAGCGATTCGACCCATGCGTCGCCCACTGATTATTATGAGTCCCAAGTGGATTCTGCGTCACAAGCTTGCAACCTCCTCTCTGGAAGAGTTGGCCGGCGGTAAGTTCCTGGATGTTATGCCTGAGAAAGAGCTGGATGCTGACAAGGTTACTCGCGTGGTGCTCTGCTCCGGTAAGGTTTATTACCACCTGCTGGAAGAGCGTATGGCTCGTGGCATCGACAATATTGCTCTAGTGCGCATTGAGCAGCTATACCCCTTCCCAGATATAGAATTGGAAGAGGTATTGAAACCCTATTCTAAGCTCAAAGATGTTATCTGGTGTCAGGAAGAACCGATGAATCAGGGTGCCTGGTATAGCAGTCAGCACCATATGCGACATGTATTACAGGGTATAGATCCAATGCTCCACCTGCGTTATGTAGGCCGTACCAGCTCTGCTGCACCGGCTTGTGGCTATATGTCCGCGCACTTGGAAGAACAAAAACAATTTATCGATGAAGCTCTCGCGCCAGACGCGTAGAGAGGCTTGTAAAAAAAGATTCGTAAAAAAAGACTCGTAAAAACGACTCGTAACATAGGAAAAAAATTAGATGGCCACTGAAATTAAGGCACCGACATTCCCAGAATCTGTTCAAGAAGGTTCTCTGGCAACTTGGCACAAGCAGGTTGGTGAAACGGTTAAGCGCGACGAACTGCTGGTTGATATTGAAACCGACAAAGTGGTGTTGGAAGTTGTTGCTCCAGCCGCTGGTGTACTGGCAGAGATTTTCAAAGCAGAGGGCGATATCGTGCTCAGCAATGAAATCATTGCCCGCATTGAAGAGGGTGCTGAAGCACCTGCTCCCAGTGCTGCTGCAGTTGCCGAGGCTATTGCCGAAGCGCCAGAGGCAACTGCCTCAGGTGGTCTGATTAACCCAGCCGCGCGCAAGCTCGCTGAAGAACGCAATATAGATGTAGCGCAAATTGTCGGCACCGGCAAAGGCGGACGCATCACTAAAGAAGACGTAGTCAACTACAAGGCACCAGCAGCTGCTCCTGCAACTCCTGCACCGGCAGCTAAGGCTGCGGTTGCCGAGCCAGTATTGGAAGTGGGTGACCGAGTTGAGCGTCGAGTGCCAATGACTCGCATGCGTTCACGTATTGCTGAGCGTCTATTAGAAGTGACTCAAACCACTGCATCATTGACTACGTTTAATGAAGTAGACATGACTGCGCTGATGGATCTGCGCAAGCAATACAAAGAAGAGTTCACCAAGATACACAACGGTACGCGTCTTGGCTTTATGGGCTTCTTCGTCAAGGCTGCGGTTGAATCACTAAAACGCTTCCCATCAGTGAACGCTTCAATCGATGGCAGCGACATTGTCTATCACGGCTATCAGGATGTGGGTGTAGCTGTCTCCACTGATCGTGGTTTGGTGGTTCCAGTGTTGCGCAACGCCGAGAACATGAGCATTGCGAATATTGAAAACGGCATTTACGACTATGCTATGAAAGCGCGTGACGGCAAATTGACCATCGACGAGATGACTGGCGGAACCTTCACTATCACCAATGGTGGGGTCTACGGTTCACTGATCTCAACGCCGATTATCAATCCACCCCAGTCAGCGATTTTGGGTATGCACAAGATTCAGGAGCGCCCAGTGGCGGTCAACGGTCAGGTAGTGATTCGCCCGATGATGTACTTGGCGATGTCCTACGATCATCGCATAATCGATGGCAAGGGCGCAGTACAGTTCCTGGTTACGATGAAAGAATTACTTGAAGATCCAGCTAAGATATTACTTGAAATATAAACCATACGTCTTTGATATATATAGGAAATACAATGTCAGAAAAATATGATGTAATCGTTATCGGTAGTGGCCCTGCAGGCTATGTATCGGCTATTCGCGCCGCTCAGTTGGGTCTCAAGACCGCCTGTATTGAAAAGTGGAAAGATGCTGAAGGCAAGGGCGTTAACGGCGGAACCTGCCTTAATGTTGGCTGTATCCCCTCCAAGACATTACTCGATAGCTCGTTCAAATATCACGAAGCGAAAGAAGAGCTCGGCATTCACGGTATCAGCACCGAAGGTGTAAAAATTGATATTGCCGCGATGCTCGAGCGCAAAGATAAGATCATCAAACAGTTTACTGGCGGCATAGTTGGTCTGTTTAAGGCTAATGGCGTTACCGGTTTATACGGTACAGGCAAATTGCTTAACGGCAAGAAAGTCGAGCTTACTGACAATGACGGCAATGTCTCGGTTCTTGAAGCTAACAACGTGATTCTCGCCTCAGGCTCTCTGCCTATCGCGATTCCTGTTGCACCGGTTGATGGCGACTTAATCGTCGACTCTACTGGCGCCTTGGAAATTGGCGCAGTGCCCAAACGTCTCGGCGTGATCGGCGCTGGCGTTATTGGCCTTGAGTTGGGTTCGGTTTGGAATCGTCTTGGTTCTGAAGTCGTCCTACTTGAAGCCATGGAAGACTTCCTAGCGATTATGGATAAAGGTATTGCTAAAGAGTCGAAGAAAATCTTTAAGACGCAGGGTCTAGATATTCGTCTTGGCGCTCGCGTTACTGGCACTGAGATCAAGGACAAAGAAGTCCATGTCACCTATGTTATGACAGATGGTTCAGAGCAAAAAGAAGTCTTCGATAAACTGATTGTCTGTGTTGGTCGCCGTCCCTTTACCGATGGCCTGCTGGCCCCCGAGAGTGGTGTCCAGCTAGACGAACGCGGTTCAATTTTTGTCAATGATCAGTGTGCCACCAACGTTCCTGGCGTTTACGCCATTGGCGATTTGGTTCGTGGGCCTATGTTGGCGCACAAAGGGTCTGAAGAGGGCGTGATGGTTGCCGAGATAATCGCCGGCCACAAAGCCCAGATGAACTACGATATAGTGCCAAACGTTATCTACACTCACCCGGAAGTGGCTTCAGTAGGCCAAACGGAAGAGCAAATTAAGGCCGCTGGTCTGCCTTATAACGTCGGTAGCTTTCCCTTTGCTGCCGTGGGTCGCGCTGTTGCGGCTAACGACACAGATGGCATGGTGAAGATTATTGCTCACGCTGACACTGATCGTATTCTTGGCTGTCACATAGTCGGGCCAAGCGCTGCCGATTTGGTACAGCAGGTCGCTATCGCCATGGAATTTGGCTCCAGTGCAGAAGATCTCGGAATGACCGTATTTAGTCATCCGACCCTATCAGAGGCTGTGCATGAAGCCGCTCTGGCAGTCAACGGCGCGGCTATTCATATGCCGAATCGCAAACGCCGCTAAACCGCAGTAATCGTTAAACGGAGTTGTCATCAGGCAGCTCCGTTGTTTTATTCATTAAAAAAATTTACGGGAACCAAAGTATGAACCTGCATGAATATCAGGGTAAGCAGCTGTTTGCCGAATATGGACTGCCAGTGTCGCAAGGCATTGCAGCAGAAACCGTAGCGGAAGCAGTAGCCGCTGCCGACGTAATTGG
>Ga0075441_10001342_pt1 | contig 11860 bp, 28 predicted proteins | sample CoawatmetaG00DNA_FD_71582 | JGI IMG/M metagenome (GOLD analysis project Ga0075441, IMG submission 71582) | Marine microbial communities from the West Antarctic Peninsula - Coastal water metaG002-DNA | ecosystem: Environmental > Aquatic > Marine > Coastal | place: Atlantic Ocean: West Antarctic...
GAGGTTAGTGAGGTTTATGGAGAAGCAATTATACAAGATTTATCTGCCTTATCAACTTCTTCTAATTTAGTTCATTGGTGGAGAATGGGAGATGGAGATACTTTTCCAACCCTACAAGATAGTGTGGGTGGTAATGATTTTACTATGTATAATATGACTTCATCTGATATAACAACTGATAGCCCTTAATTATGCCTAATATAAGAATATATACCGAATTAGATGCTTCCCAATTAGAAAATGTGGATTTTAGAGATGTTATTGAAACGAGTGCTGAAACTTTAAGATGGAATGATGATAATACTAAGTTCATTGTAAAGTGGTTAGATGGTGCTAAACCAAGATGGTTGCCAAGAACTGCTACTGACAAAACAAGAAATGGTATGGTGGAAGAAATGGATAATCAAGGAAATTGGAGTGCATTGTAATGGAAATAACAAATAAAGAATATAAGGTTTTGAATAAAGAAATTGAGAGTGTGAGAAAGGAAATTACTAAATTAGAAAAGAAAGTAGATACTCATAATGTTAAGATAGAAAAGCGTTTAGAGGAAATATATGGTGCTTTGGTAGGAAATGACAAGTTGGGTGCAGAGGGGTTGGTTGATAAGGTTAGAACTCACGAAAAATGGATAACCGAACAAAAATATAAATACGCTAAAATTTATGGTGGTATGGGTGTTATTGGTGTTGTATGGACTTTACTATTAAAATTTTGGGATAAGATATTTTAAAAAATGGCATATACCGGTGGACATAAAATAAGCAATTCTTTTTCGTTCCGACTTAATAATTTAAGTGGGGAAACTCGGACTATCAATATGTTTGAGTTAGGTGCGAGTGGAGATGATGTTCCGGTAAATGTTGTAAAACAAGAGAAAGCCGGTGTAAAAATATTTAATGGGTATTTTAATTTTAGTGGGGAAAAAACAAATAAAGATATAACTCCACTTCACACCACTACACTTACTTTAAAAATGTCTGATGCTACTTTAATTGCAGTTGTTTGCTTAACATCAGATAATCTAACACAAATAAACGATAAAATAAATCTATTGCTTGAAGTAGGAAATTCCGGTAAGTATCGTAATATGAGTATTCAGTTTGAATATGTAGAACTCCCAAACAATCAAAATTCGTTTAGTTTGTATGCTATTGATAATAAAAATCCACTTTCATTAGGAAAAACAATTATTGAAATTGAACTTAATGATGCTCCGTTCATTGGTGGTATAGGTAAAACTGATATTGATACTACAACTTTTCCAACAACCGAAAGTTATATTACTCCAAATTTTATAGAAGTGCAAAGTAATGATGGTGGTGGTGGTGTTCAGCCGAATTATAGTGAGATATTAGAAAGTCAAAATGGGCAAGTTATGGATATTGCCGGTGTTGATTTGTCAGTTTTAAATAGTAATGATGCTCAACAACAAATGTTGGGTTGTTTGAGGTTTACCAAAAAAGATATAAATGGAAATGATTTAGAACATTTTAGGTGTCCGGTTTTAGATGGCTACCAATATCAAAACTCTTACGGATTTGTTGGTATGGAAACGGAAGCAGATAAATTTACGCTTGATGGTCGGACTAAATTCGCATACGATTTATTAGGTGGCACTAACTTAAATATAGGTTATAACTACTCTTCTCTTCCTAATTTACTTCAAGGAAGTGCTTATGGAAAGAAACAAGTTGCAGAGCAAACTAAAACTATTGATAATTATAAAAATGTCGCAGATAAGAATAGAGTTATAGAGGTTGATGTAAGTTTAAAGGATTTAAAAAATGTAGAAATACCAAAGGACTTAAAAAATGCAAAAACACCAACTAACATTAAAAAAAAAAACAAAAAACTATCAATCCTCTACTTGTATTCGGTGGTATAGTTTTGTTAGGTATTATATTAAATAAAAAATAGAATTATGGGTGTTATTGTTTTAATTGTTGGTGCGTTATGTGTAATTGGCTTAATGATTAAGTTAGGTTGTTGGACTGAAAGGTTTGATGATATGTGCGAAAATCAAAACCTAACTGATGTGAATAAGAATGTTTATAGGGATAAAAATGGTCGCTATAAAAGTAATTTGTGATGAGTAAAGATGATTTGTTTATGTTAAGTGTAGTTGCGAATGTTTTACTTTCGCTTTCACTTGTTCAACTATATCAAAACATAAAACATAATAAAGAAAAGAAATAATGAAAAATAATAAAGGACTTTTAACGATAGGTAGTGTGGTTGGGTTTGTGATTATTACTTCGTATGCTATTCGTTCTTATTTGGACTTATTGCGTATTAAACGATTAAAGCAAGAGATTAAAGTAAATAAAGAAAAGGAATAATGGGAGTAGAAGAAATGGTTGTTAATAATACGGAAGCAGTTGAAAATGCAAAGGAAGTTCCTACTAATGTAGAGAATGAAGAGGTTGTATTAGAAGAGGTTGCAGAAGATAAGGAATACGAGGAGTGGAAATCAAAACAAATCAAAGAGGGAACTAAATTAGGAAAACAAATAGAAGCAACTGCTAATAGAGAATATAAAGAGGAAAAATTAAAAATAGATTGGGGTGTGGTTTTCACATTCTTTAATTAAAAACAGACCAAAATGAAATTAAATTTTATAAATTCTTGGGCAAGTGGCTCAAAACAAGATGATAAGTTAATGATAGTCGTAAGATTAGGAAAACTTACTCTTATAGAAATTAGTAGCGATATATCCTCTAAGTTTTTACGACTTATCGTTTTTAATGTTGGAATTGAAATAACTAAATAATTATGGCAAAGAAAATTTACACACAAGCAGACTTAAATAAAGCAGTTAGAGATGCTAAAAAAGGAACAAAGACTAAGGGTAAGAAAAGACCTTTAAACGCTTATATGAAAGCAGTAGTTAAGGCGAGGAAGTCCGGTGCTAAATCTTTTTCTTATAGTGGCTCTACTTATGTAGCGAAAAAGACAAAAACCGGAATGATTATTTACTCAAAAAAATAACTAAATGGAAAAGTATTATAGAAATCCTTATATAGTTATAGGAGTTTTAGGACTTCTATATTCTTTGTATAAAAGGAGAGAGGTTTTAAAGGTAAACCCAAAGGCAGAAAAGTCTATTGATGAGTTGGAAAAAACTACTACCCATACATTTGTAAAGGAAGAGAAAAAGTCAAATCTACCAAAGGAGTTTATAGATGATGTTAAAGGTATGGATAACACTACTTTAAAGCAAACATTTAAGAACAACAAAGAGATGTTAAAAAGGACTGAATTAGATAAGGAAAAGAAGCAACAAGTAAGAGAAATGTTATTATTTATTAAAAATGAATTATCAGAAAGAAATAGCAATTAAGCACATTCGTAGGATTATGAATAGGAAAGGGTATAAGTTCTTTGAAGTTGGGGACTATAATCTTAATCTTATTGGTATTCGTAATGATGTTTTATATAAAAATTCTTTTGATGATACTTTGTTAAATATATATAAAGTAAATGGTAAGTGGGTTTGGAATGAGTTTAAGATAACTACTGATGCCGGAACACATTACCTACAAAACCCAATGAATATAAAAGGAACGGCTTTAGTAGTTCCTAATCAATATAAGGGATTATGGAAATTAGGACTTCATAGAGGGGATTATGAAGCGTTAGTTCAAAGAGGGGAAATTGAAGTATATAGAGATAATAATAGAGATAAGATTTTAGACTTTAACGAAAACACAATAGACAAAGGTATTTTTGGTATAAACTGCCATAGGTCAAATCCAAGAGGGGAAAGTAGTGTAGTAGGTAAGTGGAGTGCCGGTTGTCAAGTATTTGCAAATGTTAAATGTTTTGAAGATGAGTTTATACCTATTATAAAAGTAGCAAAAGATAAGTGGGGAAACTCCTTTACTTATACATTATTAACAAAAAAAGATTTAGAGATATGAAGAAGTTAATTTATATTGCAATCGGTGGTGGTATTGGTTGGTGGTTAGCGTTAAATAAAAAAGAGGAAACTCTTAAAGCGTTAGCACAAGCAAAAGAAGAGGTTATGGACTTGAAAGAAGAGTTGATGGCTACGCAAAAAAACTCCCAAAATATGCAAGAGAGGTTAGATGACCAAGTTGTGAATAGTAATAGATAATATAGTTATGAAAGGTAAAAAGTGGAGTGAAAAGACTTCAAAAGAAAAATTAGATATGGTTTTCGTTTGTGTAGCGATTATCACATTTTCTTTGTCTGCCTATGTGCATATTAAGAATATAAAGAAAGGTGCGTAATGCCTTTGTTTTTCCTAATACCACCGGCAGTTCGTATGTTTAGAAAGCGAATTGCAAAAAAGCAAGGTAAGGAGTATATGCCGTTATTTCCTAAAACAAAGGAGAAAATGGATAGTGTTAAATTAAAACTAAAAAGGAAATGGAAACATTAAATTGGGTAAATATAAGTTTAGCGATTTTAGGTGTAGCGATACATTCTCTTATGAAGTTTAATAAACGAAAGGATAAGGGTTGTGGATTTTGTTATAAGTATTGGATAAAAGACAATGTAGTAAATACGACAATTTCCGTATTATCAACATTTGCTATACTTTTAATGTTAGAAGATGTGTCAATGTTTATTGGTGGTGCAAGTGGCTTAATTAAGTTAGTAGCGTTTTTAGGTGGATATTATAATCAGTCTTTAATAAGGGCTATTACTAAGAAGTTTAGAGATAACGCTAATATAGAAAAATAAATTATGTTGAAATTTGATAAAAAAACTCTTATTATAGTTGTGTTATTGATTATGGTGTCCTTATTGGTTTGGGGGTATCGTAATTCAGTAGCACAACTTAAAGGGTATAAAAATCAAATATCAAAGTTTGAGTTTAAAGAACAAAAGTATATTGAAACCATTGATGAGAATGGGAGAAGAGTTGCAGAGCAAGACCAAATTATATTAAGTCAAAAAGATGCGATTACACATAACCTTTTAGAAATTGAAAGATTAAAAAAAATTAGTTCGCAAGTAATAGTAAATACAATAACTGAAATAGATAGTATATTTGTTCCGTTTATTGTTGATACTATAAATAACGATACTCTTGTAGGGGATAACTACATTATTGTTCCGAAACGATTTTCTCTTTCTGATGAATGGTATGCTTTTAATGGTAAGATAATTAAAAATGGTGTTTTATTAGATAGTATAAGTTTTAATAACGAATTAAAAATAACTCTTGGCAGTAAGTCAATGGGAATTTTTAAAAGACCAAAGCCGGTAGTTTTAATAACAAATAGTAGCCCTTATGTTCACACAACCGGATTACAAAATATAGTTATAAAGGAAGATTTAAGGTTTTATGATAAAAAGAGTTTTTGGTTGGGTGTTGGTTTTATTGGTGGTATCGGCACTTCTATAATTTTAAGTAAATAGTTAAATATGAGTGCATTTTTAGTAGTGATTATAGTTTTTGGAATGGGTGTATTTGTTGGTAGATGGTCAGTAAGTGAGGAATTATGAATTTAAAACCTAAGCAAATAATATGGATTAGTATAGGACTTGCTACTTTAGTGGTAGGTATTGGCTTATATATGTTTAGGGGTAAGATATTATCTTATCAGCAAGAGAGTTATATTAAAGACCTTAATAAGAAAGTTAGAAGTAAGTTTAGACTACTTATAAATAGAATACAAAAAGAAACCGGATATAAGATGATTATAACTTCCGGTTATAGAGATTTTGAGCATCAACAAAGATTGAAAAATCAAAACTCTAAAAACGCTAAAGCCGGACACTCCGAACATAATTACGGAATTGCACTTGATATGATTGGAGTAAAAGGTAGTCATAGATTAAGAAAAGCAAGTTCAAAAGAGGAATGGGAAAAAACCGGAATACCACAAATTGCTAAAAGTATGGGGTTTAGATGGGGTGGCGATTTTAAAAACTACCACGACCCCGTTCATTTTGGATTAGGAAACATTTACAAAACTGCTGATTTATTACAAAAAGCACACTATAAATACGGAACTTCATCTAAAAACATAAAAGGAAACGAAATAATACTAACTTAATGACAACAACAAATAAGATAATGATAACAACCTTTGGGTTATTTATGATAGAAGCAATTATGCACTATAATATGGGTAAAGATGACTGCTCTAAGACTAAAAAGGGTTTTTTACCACCGACTAAAAGGATTATAAAGTTAGGTGTTGTAGTTGGTGTGTTTTCTATTTTAAATGGATTTATTATAAAAGAAATAAAATAAAAAGCCGGTAGGAAACCCATTATCCCACCGACTTTAAAACTACCAAGTAGATGGAAATAAACTACTCAATAGTTAGTTGATTATTGTCTTTATTATCTTTATTCTCATTAGGTAAATCATTATCTCTAATCGTTTTAAGGAAAGCATCTACATCTTCAATATGCTTATTATCCTCATTTTCAACCTTACTATCTCCATAATACTTTTGCGTTTCCATCTCTTGCATAGTATTTGAATTTTCCAACTCCTTATCAAATATAGCATCAATATCATCATTAGATGGTATCTTAGGCTCTTCAAAGTTAATTGCTTGTTGTTCCTTGTTTTCTTCTGAAAAGTCCGTAAAGGCATCTCTAATTGAGTGTTGTGGCTTATCAAGTGTTGTTGTAAGTTTGTTGTTATCTTGCTCTATCTTTAAAACACTCGCTAACTCTTCGGTTGTATTTCCACTAATCAACATTTTAAAGTGCCTTTTAATAACTGACTTCTTAATCATTTCATCTCTCCAAGTGTTCCAAGCCGAATACTTACTGCCACTACCCTCACTCATTCTTTTAACTTTGTCAATTTCCCACATTGGCATAAACTCAAAAACTACATCTCCTTGTGGTAATACTGCTCTACTATAACAACCTCTAACTTTACGAGCATTGTGTTCTACTTCCGTTTCTGAATAAATAGGAGTATGAATAATTAAATTTTCTCCTATCATATACTCAAAGTCCTCATCAGTATATACAATATGAGCAGAGATAGTTCTAATACAACCATTATCTTTAAGCATTTTAACTAATCCCATATACGAGAACTCTAAAATACATTTTCCTTTTCTTGGTATAAGGTATGCAAGTTTCATAACCGGATTAAGAGTAATACTTGTTCTCGCCACATTGACTACTGCATCTAAAATTGATTGTGGGCTACACTTCTGCAAAGATTGGTTTCCTTGAAATATCTGCATAGCAAATCCTAATTCATTCTTGGCTTTCTCCGGATTTAGAGAAACAAACTTAGTATATCCACTATTAAGTTGTTGTTGCCAAATTGGTAATTGTTTTTTTTCCATTTTTAATTTATTTTAGTTATTATATATATACTTTTTGAAGTTTAGGTGTATCTACTGAAAATATACAAGTCCTATCTTGTGCCAATGGGCAACTTGCACATCTTTTCATTTCCGGATTAGCGTTCCAACCCCTTTGTATTGTTTCGTGTAAAAAGTTCTTTGCTCCTAATAATTGAGCATAGTGTGAAGCAAACCTACTCTCTTCTACTATAATCTCAAATACCTTGCAATCAACATCATTCTTTGTGGAGAACACCATAAAATAAAAAGGCACATCATCTTTTTGCCATTCCCATTGAGCCAACATCTTATAGTGAATTGCTTGTATCATCAACTCATCTTTTAACTCTATACTCTCATCAGCCCAACCATAGTCAGTCCACTTGTCATTTATTAAACCGGAACTCTTAACATCAATGATAACTCTATTACCATCAACATCTTTTGCTATAATATCAGCAATACCACTAAACTTATTATTCGTAAAGGCAAATCCGGTATGTTCTATTGTAAAGCCCATTTCAACCATTATCCTATCAAAGTTTTCCTTTTGTTTGTGCATACGAGCATAGTCAGTTGCCATTTTCTCATTTGGCTTACCCTTATAAACTAACTTTGCTTCCGGTATATGACCATCTCTCGGTAAACTTCCGGTGCATATATATTCAAAGTAATTACCCAACTCTTGTGCCGGAGTAGATGGAAACCACTTACCATTAACATACGCTTCCTCTAAAACCAAACCACATTCTAAACCATTACGATACTTAGTAAGTGATTTATAAAGGGATTGACTAATTTTAGGGATTTTAGGAAGAGCAAGTTCAGTTTGCTTTTTCTTTTCCTCATTCCTTTGTTCCTTTTTTTTAAGTTGTGCCTTTGTTAGTTTTGGTATTTTCCTTGTTGTCATCTTGTTTGGTTTGTTTTTTTAACTTTATTATTTGGGATTTACTTAGCATATCTCCAATAGTATTTCCACTACTTTTAACATTTGGGTTATCTTTAAATCTCCATTTGTGCCTATTTCTATTTGCCATAGTTAAATTTTTGTTGCGTGTTTGGGTTATCCCATTCGTTAATTTGTCTTTTTGCATAACTTAATGTTTCGTTTAAAGCATCTATTCTTCCTTGCATACTAACTGACCAATCGTATAGTTCTTTTTTTGTAGTAGCAATATAATAACCTTTTGAAGTTGCTATCAGTCTTGGAACTTCATTTGTTGCTCTTAAAATAAAGATAATCTTTCTTATTCTCGGCTCGTTTGTTTTTTTATAACCTTTTGCTTTTAGCATTTTAACCATAGTGGGGTTAGTTATGGCTCTTTCCTTTCCCTTTCTACCTAACAAACCTAATCTAATTGCCGGAAGCAACACATCTCTTTCGTAGGGTGTTAATTCGTGGGTTAATTCTTCAAATCCTTTTATCATTTTTTTGATTTTTAATTTAACTTACTTTGATTTTGACTTTTCAAAGATACATATTTTATTTTAAAATACAAAATAATTTATCCTATAAAATAATTAAAACTTGTTAATAAATACTTTCTCTACTAACAAACTTAAAGATAGTAGCACATTGATAGGTCGGTTTTTATAGTGATTGTATTTGTCAAAATCCTTTTTAGTTAAACTAAACCTTACCCATAAGAAAGGGTATAGGACACCATAAATAACCAAACCTAACAAATGTGCTAAAAAATATAATGAAATATAAATTACTTCTTTAATTGTTTTCATATCCTTTTTTTATTATTTCAGAATTTAGTGCTATTGCCTTAATATCGTTTTCAATGTTGAATTTAATTGTTTTCTCGCTTCCGTATTCTATCTCTAAAATTCCTTTATTATTAACAATATCAATATCTAACGACTTATATTCTAACACTATCTTTGGCTTATTCATTGCTTCAATCCCCTTTTTAATCTCATAAACCGAGTAGTTATCAGAAGTATAAACAAAGAATGTATCTCTTATAGGAGAATATGCTACACTTATAACGGCATCTACTTCTACTCTTTTGCCAATTTCTTTAAGCGAAATTAACATATTTCTACACATAGAGTTAGTTTGCATTATGCACCTTTTTAAAATATCCGTAATTTCTTTTTGTTCTTGTGTCATATCTATTGTTTTAGTTTATATCTATTCTATTCTTTTGCCATAATCTTTGGTATGCTTTCTTTCTTTGCTTCTTATAGCAGTTTTTAGGAAGTTTTGGAATGTCCTTTATTCTCTTAATAGTATCGGTTGTATCAAGGTCAGAACTATATTGAACACCCTCTAACTTCCTAAACATTTCCTTGTGGATTTGAAATTCAGTAAATCTACCCATATTGTAAGCCCTTTTAACTTTGGTTTCTTCTATCTCTTTTAACATCTCAACCGGAGTAGTCGCTTCTTTTACAACTGATTTGTCGCTATAAACAACTTTCTCTAATGCTTGTAATCTAAGTTCGTTTGTCTGAATTTCAGATATATTTTTTTGATATATCTTACTAACTTCTTTTTCGGTTTCTTTAACTAACTTAGTAAGTTCTGATTTCATTATTTTAAAATTTGTTTTTTCCGGTTTTCCATAAACACCTCTTTGCAGTTGGCTAACGGAATTAAATAGTGTTGTTAAGTCCTTTTGCACACTATCTTTTAAATTAACAAGGGTTTGAGAGCCATAAGTTAATTTACCACTAAGAATATTGGCATCAACCCTACTCTTCCAAGTGTTTAATTTTATTGTAATTCTATCTAATCCATTAACTTTTTCATTAAGACCATCTACACCTAATTCTATAAAAGAATTTCTTAGAGAGGAAAACTCATCTAATATATGCTTACCTTGTTTCTCTATTTTTTCGTAAAGAAATTCATAATCTAATCGGTTGTTGTTTTTATTCTCTAAACTCTTTTTTCGCCAACGACCAAAGAACTTAACTATTTCAAGCACGATTATAAAAAATAATACACTTCCGATACCTACTGCTATTAACTCTAAATCCATTTTTTTTGTTTTTAATTATTATTTAATTGATTATTTTATTCTTCATATTGTAAATCGTGGCACTCCTTACAACAAAACATACCATCTTTTTCTACCTCTTCACTACAACTACCACATCTCGGCTGATAACACTCCTTACATTCGTATTCCATACAACTATTTTCAGTAAGGTCTTTTTCATTAAACACATTCTCACACTTATCACAAAGGTCTTTATCAATACAAGTAGGACACTTACCTTTGTTTTGGTGGTCTGATGGGTAAAGAAACTTATCATCACATATATAGCAAGTATCATTAGAATACTCTACTTTGTTTGGGTTTTTAAATGCCTTTACTTTTTCAGTTTCAATTTTACCTAACTTAGCCATTATAGTTTATTTTTTTGCTCTTTACCCATCTTTAACTCTACCATTCTATTTTTTTTACTTTGCTTGGGGTGTCTTTGAAATAAGAACTCTAAGTTATGACCATCTTCTAAAATTACTCCTACCGGAAAATAACCGAATTGCTTTACATTGTTAAACTCTTCATAGAGTTTTTTCCCTATCTCTGAACGAACAACTAAACCCCTCTCTATTCCACTATCCATTCCATTTTTTAAAGTGTCCTCTACCTCATCACTTGGAATTATTATCATCAATGTTTTTTCTTTACTCATACCTATATTATATAATCATTAAACATTCCATCTAAAAACTCTTTCTTAGATAGTATTACTCCGTTTGTGGACAACCCTATCATTGCTTTTATACTATCCTTAGTGTAGTAGTAAGGCTCACTTTTTCCGGTTTTGGGGTTTTCTTGTCGCATATTTGGGCTTTTAACTCTCTCCCATAAATACATTCTATTAAACACCTTGTCGTAATTGTGGTGGGTTATTTCAGATATTCCTAAATGAAGCCCTAAAGACCAAATTAAACAATGACACCTTTTAGTCATTTCATAATGAACTCCGTTCTTAATCATCTTTGTTTGTGGTATTATACTTCTATTCTCGCTTTTGTATTCCTCTTTTGAGATTTGTCGCCAAACGAAACTTTGCTCTTCAACATTCTTTGTATTCCAATTTAAAGCCATTTTATGATTTTTTAGTAGTTATTGAGTAAGTAGCCCTAACCCTATTGGATAGTTGCTTATCTTGTTCTTTAAGGTGTTCTACCTCTTTTTGAATTTGAGTAAGAGTTCGCTTCCCCACTTCTCCGAATTGATTTGATTTTTCCATTTTATTTGATTTTTGATTAAACATAATATCCTTGACCGGTATTCTCAACTGCTTCCATAACCCTATCTCTAACATAAGGTTGGTCGTTTTCATTTTCTAAATACTCTCTTTCTGAAACTCTATTAAGGTAGGTCGTTCCCTCTGCGTTTTCGTATAAAGACTGCTCAAACTCGTTGAACTCGGCTCTACTACTTAGTTTATGGTAAGAACTACTTTCACACATATCACAATCTCTACTGAAAGAGAAAACATAAATCGGCTTTCTTAGAACAACCTCCTTAAACCATAACTTAAATACTTTGGTGTTTTGGTAGATATTACTCTTAGATAGGTAATAC
>Ga0075441_10001347_pt1 | contig 11849 bp, 3 predicted proteins | sample CoawatmetaG00DNA_FD_71582 | JGI IMG/M metagenome (GOLD analysis project Ga0075441, IMG submission 71582) | Marine microbial communities from the West Antarctic Peninsula - Coastal water metaG002-DNA | ecosystem: Environmental > Aquatic > Marine > Coastal | place: Atlantic Ocean: West Antarctic...
GTCCCCTAAAAGCACAATAAGGTAAACCTATTTCATCGGGGTTTACTGGTATTATATTGTTGTCCGGTAATATCCACCCACCACCTATATTAACTGGTGGAAAGACTTCTGAATTTCTACCAGAAAATAACAAACTGTGTGGGCCACAACAGTCCCAACCTACTGGGTTACCACCTCCAGGATTAACCACCACTTGTCCAAGCATACAATAACTGCAGTTATTTGTTGTCCCAGCAGTAAAGCTTACATTAGGCAGAGTTGGCCAACTCCCTACTGCAATTCCAACGTTGCCTGAGTTTACAGTTGTGTACACACAATTAGCACCACAAGGACTAGTTACTGGACAAGTTGTACAAGAACCATTATTATAAGTTGTTTCATCTATAATGTCTATCACTCGGTAACAAGATATCTGAGGGATGGGCTGGTCATCTATATGTGTAAACCACTCCCCAATATTTGGGTATATACCTTCTAAATCTTTCCCTACGTCCCATGAGTTTTCGTGGAAGTAACAACATGATGTCCAACTAGGGACTTGAGGTGTACAAATACCACTTACATCTATATGCCTACTCCATATGTAGGCTCTTTGACCTACACCAGGTACATTAACTTTTATATCATTCCAAGCCATATTTTTTAATTTGTTTCTTTTTTATTATTATTTTTATTTAACATACACAACCTTCACCATATAATCTAAACTCACCATTGATTAATGGAGTAACTAAAGCGTTATTTATTTCGTGCGGTTGGGTGTGTTGCATAATCTTTACCACACAAGCAGTACCTACATACCCTGGTACCAGAAATTGACACACCTGAGGATAAGTACTTACTATTAGTTGTATTAAGGCGTACCATGTAGTTTGTGGTGCAATAAGTACAGCTCCAGTAGTTCTATTTACAACACCAATACCTGTAGGTTTCCACCATTTACCGTTTGGTGAGTTACAGTAACTAGATATACTACTTCCTGTTAAAAGTGATTCTGGACCCACATTTGTGGTATCCATTTTATAATTAGACAAAACTTCGTGTTGCATATTATACACACATCCCGGAGTACCAGGATTTGTACAAGGTAGAGTACCATTAGTACTAGTAACCGTATTTAAAAACTGTGGATACAAGTTAGTACCATATGGTAAATTCATATTTTTAGGATTACCAAAAAAGTCTATAATTACATTACCTGGTTTCTGGGCTTGTGCATATTCCCACATAGTGTTAGCTGGCCAGTAAGGGGAGGTTGGCCCAGTTGCATTTATATTTACATCTGTACGTGGTGGGGTATTTAGATATGCCCCGTTACCGTAAATATATTGTAAATTACCATAGAATGCTAAAGGGTGGGCAGCCTTACAATTACTTGCTACCGGTAGGTCGTCACAGACCCACTCATAACAAACATCTTCACAAGCAGATAATGCTCCCATTCCTGTAAATTGTCCATATCCCCCACCTGGGTCAACACAACCATTTATTGTACAGTCATATGACTCGTCATCTACCTGACAACATGGTGGTATACATAATCCGTATGTTGGGTATTGTCCTGAGTTACCCGGTACTTCAACACAATCACATAATTCCACCAGGCAGCTGCAAAAGAATGCAGACGAACCCATCAGATTAACAGTTGGATTTGGATGAGACCACGTTATGCCGTAATTAGGGTCTGTATCTTGGACCATATACCATACCGAAGCCCTATTACTTAGTCCGGTGAATGGTGTTGTTGTTGTTTGTGACCCATTTCCTGACGTTTGGTAAATCACATTAAGATTATTCATGAAGTCGTTCCAATTATTTCCAATAATAGTTGACGAAAACTGATATATACCACCCACAATATTGTTGTTATCCCATGTTGGTGATGGACTACGTTGGTAGATATTACCAGTTTGTGTGTTTACGCAGGGCATAGCGTTAGGATTAGGTGGTGCTCCACTAGTAGATTCCCAATAGAATTGGTCCCAATCAATTGCGGGGTAGTTAACGGCAACCTCATCTACCGCTACATTAGAGTTAAAGCTATTACCCGCACTACTAAATAATTCAATATGTTGAGCCGTACAAGTACTAGAATCAATCCCGGCCTGTTGAGCACTTCCAGGGTTACAGTCCCATGACGTTTCTCCCGTACAATTCAACATACAAGCGTTCCAGGTTGCGTGTACTCCCCATGGTACATATAAACAAGTACCAATTGTTTGTGGGAATTGGGGTGGTGTACACTCCCAACCCATAGGTGATGGTGGACAACACACTACTGTACATTGTGGTTCTGTTTGATAAGTCCCACCAGCTGCAAATAGTTCGTAACAATAACAAGATTCTTGACGACAACAATCAAATCTGTGTATCTCACAACCATAGGTATTAGGTCCAGCACCTATTTGTGTATCTATTTTATTACAGACAGTTAATGCTGCATCAGTGGAGTTAAATGTTACTCCAGCAGTTGTTACCGCTCCAGAGAAAGATTGCCATGTATTATATGTTTGACCACCATTTACATCAGGATGTGATATTGCCCCAACATATTGGTACGCGTAATAGTTCAGTGTTCCAGGCAGATTAAAGTAACAATCTTGCCAATTCCAAGCTGTCCCCATATTAGCTTGTACTTGTGCCCAAGTTAGTGGGTTGACTCCAACTACATTAGGTGTTGCTAGTGTTACTTTAGATAGTCCGAATTGTGTATTACCTGAATTTATTCTAAAATAATCCATAACATTCATAACACCATTCCACATACCTATATAATCTTTATTTGGACAATTAGGTGCGTAATCCATACCATTCTGACAATTCCAAGAAGTTCCTGAATTACAACAAACTAATTGACATTCAGTTTGTGAAGTGTAAGTCCCAGTACCATCTAACAATTCTATACAATTACAAGGTGTGTTAGTACAAACACATTCTGTGGTACCATATACCAAATCAGAAGCACAGAAAGCTGAATAGGATTGTATTTGTGATTCTATAATCGCTGCCGGCATACCAACAACTAAACCTAGTACTGGTCCATCCGGTGCGGGTACCGCTTGTAATGCTGTTATGAAACTTGCCCAACTTGTATAATTTGTGTTTTGTAAAATAGAATTATTTAAAGTTATTCCAGTTAGTTGATGTAATTGTCCCCCATTAGGTCCTTCACAACCAGTAGCACCTGCTGGTGGTGCGACATCTTCGTATTGGTAGTTACTAAATGTATTACTACCAAAATTTATTGCTATATAATCGTAAGCTTGGTATGGTGAATTATATACCCCAGGTATTAAAGTTATACCATCACAAGTACTAGATTGGGTTGTTGTTTGACAACTCCAAGTAGTGGCTGTGGCTCCAGTACAACAAACTTCTGTTGCTGCTGTTGAGGATGTGTAGGAACCGTGTGATTGTTGTGGTAGAGGTAATTCATCTATACAACCAACTAAACAATCTGGTATATTACAATTACACCACTCCCAATCACAGAAAATATGTGGTCCTGCAGCACTTATTACGTCTTGCCAACTATTAGTATACGTTAGGGGTGGACTAATAGAATTATTATTAAAAGCATCAATAAATGATGACCAAGTATAATACGGCGTAAACCCTAGGGTTGAGTGTGAAACTTGTCTAATTCTAGCCCAATGTCCTGCTGTTGCTTCACAAGGGTCTATTGGTAGTGGTAGAACACCTGAAGTAACAGGATTAGGGTTATAGTAATTACCAGTCATATCCCACCTTAAATTACCAAACTGCATTATTTGCCAAGTAGGGTTATTTGCGATTGCTGATATTTGACCTTCGAATGAAGTACTTATTATCCCAGTTGATGCGGCGTTTAGACAATTTTGTAAAAATGTCATTCCCGCCCCAGTATAACAATACCAATGTTCTTCACAAGAAGCTGTACAAGTTATTTCTGTTAAATGTGTTGACCCTGTATTAGGATATTCTGTACAACCTGTAATTGGGTTATATGGTGGTGCTGCTGGAGTAACTATTGGTGTTGGGTAAGTTATTTGTCCACAAGGATTATTACATTCCCAAGATTTACAATCTGCTGTACAAGCTGAATAAGAAGCGTCTGTACCTAAGGTTTGTTGTAGTTCGTTGTAATACGTCCCACCTGTACCTACTTGTGGTAGACAACCATCTTGGTATATTGACATATTTAATGGGTCCCAAACACAGTTGTATGAACTACATACTCTATGACAATTTGATAATATGGTAAATGTACCACCTGTACCACCCACTGGATTAGGGTATACTGACCCTACTGGTGCTGATGTTAATCCGTTATGGAGTAACATTTGTGGGTTAGGGAAATTATAGTCTTCACAACCTGTATCTGTTGTACAACTGTATGATACACAAGGAGTTTCAAAGTTAGGGTTGTTACATTGGTCCCACGTTAAAGTACCTGAGCTTGATAATGAACACCCAGTAGTAGTACACGCATATAATGCCATAGGTGGTTCACAATTACAACTACAACAATTATCCTCAAAATAAGTACTACCTCCTTGAGTTACCATTGAACAGGTTTCACAAGAATAAGGGTATGTTATAGATTGGTGCCATAATGTTTGAGCTGAGACACACGTACCAGGAGTAGACCCATTTGACCCTGTGTTTGATTGTGCTAAGAAACTACCTAAGTCACTTTGGAATTGTGTTGAGTTAAATGGTAGGAAATCTATGTTGTACCCCCAACCTTTAGCTGCTAAGTTTCCAGTACCAGCAGAGTAGTAAGGGTTAGTAACACTTAACATTTGTAAATCTGCTATCCCACATAAAGGTGGTACACCACCTTGTACACCACCTTGTACTGCTGTTCTAGGGTATGTGCTTGTTGAGAAAGTACCATTAGGTGTTGGTTGGTCACCGGGAGTTATTGAAGCTACAACCTGTAAAGCGAATGTCTTTTTACTATTTGGTTGTGTTTGGTTACATTCTATTGGGTATACGAAACCTTGTGTTGTCCCACCTGAAGCAAGTACAGAAGCATAAGTATTTGTCCATGCTGTATAATCTTCAGTCCATCCGGATGTTGGTTGGTATTCATTTAATGAACTTCCACCAGAAAATTGTGGTATATTACCAACAACACCTTGGCCACCATGGTATTTACCAGCTCCATTATCTATATATGACACCCCGTCAGCCTCGTCAATAAAGTTAATTATTAAAGTTTTTCCTGTTACTGATGTTGTTGGTGGTAATCCTTTGGTTGTTATACTACCTATACCAAATATACTTTGTGTTCCTGGTACTTGATTATCGTACCAGTAGGCTGCTTCTGGTGTTGTTGATGCCCATACTATAACTTGTAGGTTTTGGGCGTTATTAATTAAGTTGGGTGTTTGTAATCCATTTTTAACTGAACCACTATATACAGCATTACCCCAATCCAACCAACGTTCATCATCAATTACTGTGTGGTACGTATTCCCAGTATAGTTAGGGAGGGAATTTACCCAAGACATTAAAGAGTTGTGGGCATTCTGAACACAACTTAGTGTCATAGAAGATGTATCATAAAAAGCATATATGTTGGTGTCTACATTTATACCGTCCTGAGTACAACCCCAACCAAAACAAACGTCTTTACATAGTTGTTCTGTTGTATAATTATTAATTCCAGAAACATAACTTCCTGGTTGTGGTATACAACCACCTACCTGACATTGGTAATATCCACATTGTGTTGACCCAGTACAAAGTATTTCTGTACTAAACGTATGAGCTGTGTTTGGGTAAGAAGTACAAGGTGTTATTGTTGAGCAATCCCAAGAAACACAAGTTGCTGTACAAGCACTTTCAGCGGAAAAAGTTTGTCCACTACCAATATATTCAACACACCCATTTTGTGTATGAATAAGACTTGGTGGTACGTAAGAACAACTCCAGGAAGTACATCCTGTATGACAATCTATTAATTCTGTAAATGTTCCTCCTGTACCAAGTAATGGTGAATTATAGGTTTCACAACCTAACGTACTACAACTAAAAGACTTACAAGCGTCTGTAAAATTATTAAGTACTGTACCACCTGTACATGCTGAGTAGGAATCGTATGTCCCACCAGTACTGTTTAGTAAACATCCAGTGTCCGTACATTCCCATTTAGGGTCACAAAAATTTAAACAATCTGTTTTTGACGAATAAGGGAAGTTTAAAGATACTGATGTTGCTGCTGAAGTACACCCCAAATCTACAGTAACCGAACCATTTGTTACAAAGTTATCTAAATCAGTTTGGAATTGTGAGTAACTGTACGTTGGAAACGATATGTTGGTTCCCCAACCATATTGGTCCAACCCACCATACCCAGCATCCCAATAAGGGTTGGCTGTTTCTAACTGTGATAAATCAGCTATACTACATAAAGATGGTACGCCACCAACAGTACCACCACCTGATGCTGTTGTAGGTGCCGTTCCTGCTGACCATAAACCATTTTGTGCGTATGGTGTTCCGTTTGGTTGAAGGAATTGGTTCATATTACCACTACTAATAGATGCTAGAACTGATAATGCCATGTGTTTAAAAACCTGCCTTGTACTACTCCAACTACTGTAATTTACAGGTTTAGTTGGGTATATGAAACATGCTGGAGGATAAACCATGGAAGGGTGGTTGTAAATTTGAAGCCACCTATTGTAATCATTTTGGAATGGTGGTGTTGGTTCTACCTCACTTGTATCTGCCCAGGTTACCTGTTGAATAATCCTATCGACATCATAATAAATCCCAGTTTGGTTAAGTTCGTTCCAGTTATATGAAGGTCCTCCTAACGCACCGTCCGATTCGTCAGCAAATACCACATTTAATACTGGGACAGTATAATCTGGTGATGTAAAACTACCACCCGCATAAGGTGGGTAACCTCTAAGTGGGTATGTTCCAGGATACGAACCACCCTGAATCTGTATTGGTCCAAATGCTGGTTCGTATAAGTCATACCAATTTGCTCCGTTAGGTTGTGATTGACCCCAAGCTATAACTTTGAAAGGTCTAGGTATGTTAGACCAAGTCCAAGCACCACTAGAATTACCTGCCGGGGATTTTACCCATGTACTTCTTAGTCCGTAGTGTGTTGGTTGTTGGTATGGTATTCCAGCCCACCCTAGCCACCTTTCATTTTGTGTTGGTATGTGATATATATTTCCTGTCCAACCAGCTATTGTTGTGGTCCACTGCATTATAGAGTTATGAGCTGTTGTTGTATTAGAAAAGCTCATAGATGTTGTATCGTAATACACGTAAATGTCGGTGTTTGCGGCTACACTTTGTGCGTCACAAGCCCAAGAAATACAAGGTGTACTAGCGGTGGCTGCGGTACAGGCGATTAACGCGTCATTTATAGATGCTCCAGTAAACGTACCACCAGTACCATAATAAGGTACGTTATAAGGTGAACATACCGGGTCTAACCCTACTGGAGTACAGGTTATTTCAAAAGAATAACATGATGCAGTACATGATGTCATCGCTGTATATGTCCCCCCAGAACCTACATGTGGTAAACACCCATTAGCTGAACAATTATAGGTTTCACAACTTGCTTGACATTCGGTTACCGATGTATAGACGAAATTTAGTGGAGTTCCTGATACACACCCATTAGTACCACAAAGCCAATATGGTGGTAAACAAAGTTCACCACAATCATCCGGGTCTATAAAAGTTTCTGTTTGTCCAGTACCAGGTACTTCGAAACATTGGTATGTAACACTGTTACAAGAATAGGATACACAGTTCGCTGTACACGAATCAAGAGTTGCGAATTGGCCTGCTGGTATAGTTGTGGATGAAAATACTGACTCACACCCATCAATAGTACAGTTATATGTGTAAGCATTTGGATATGCACAATCTGGTGGTTGTGAACCACCTCTAAAATTAAAAATTTCCACCCCACATACGTATTGTGAAGGTGCTCCTGTTTGGTAGGTATCTTGTAACTGCCCCATGTTTGAGGTCCAAAAATAATATTGTAAGTCAAAACCAAGTGCATCAACACTAAGTGAAGGGTGTACAACCCCCCAAAAGTCTGGTTCTGGTGAGGTAACTGCGGCTAAATACCTTTTCCTATCTGCAAGTAAATAATATAGACTACTACTTGGTTCTTTAACAATTGCTGTTGTGTTTACTGGGGTTTGTTGAACACCAGCTACTTGACCTCCTGATGGGATTACTTGTGTGAATGGTACTGTGGAGACTGCAAACGTATCTAAATCAATAGGGTACTTAACTAATACTGGACCGGTTGGCATTAGATTAGGGTAACTACCTCCTGAATCGTTGTCTATTGTTACTACTACAGTTGGTTGTCCTGATTGTGAAGCATCTGAAGGTATAAATGTTAAGTCCCCTTGTGTTTTAATAGTTTTATCCTTAGGGTTAAGCCCTCCAGTTGGGGTACCGTTTAAGAATGGGTAGTTTAAATCAATAACTTTTTTTGCTATAACAGTGTACACCCTGTATTGTGTTGAGTGGGAACACATTGCCCATGCCTTATCTAAATTAATACCATTAGTTGTGTTGTTGTTGGGTGTTACATGGTCTAAACTATTTGTAAAGTCGGTATACGTACCTGGGCTGTTTGGGTGTGCTGTATCTACTCCGTTTTCATGAGAAAATACTTGGCCACCCATATAGTAGTCTTTTAAGTTTACGTGATATATATTACCCGACCTATCATCAACTAAAACTTCATTATCACTAATAAACCCTATCGCGGCACCTATACCAGACTGGCCATACTGAAATTGACTACCTAACATAGACTTACCACTTGGCACACCTGTAGGTGATGCTGTTGTAGAATTACTTATACCTATTAATTGTCCATTACTGGTTACTAGTCTAAATGTTTTTATTGGTGTTTTTCCGAAAGATTCTGGTTCACTATTTGCAGAAAAACTAAAGCTATATTGATTTAATGTTAGGTTTGTGTATTGGTTATTACTGGAAAGAGTTGTAGTTGGTGAAATTGACCAACCATCCGAAACTGTGAACTTATTCTTAATCCCAACCTCACAACCAACTATAAAAGTGTTATTACCCATACCAATATCAGAAGATTCAAAAGGTAATGTGTCAGCAAAATAAATATTATTATCTAAAACATCATAACTCCATAACCTACTTTGTGATATACCTGAAGTATTTACGTACCCATCAGGGTAAGAAGCACTACAGGGAACTGCCTCGTAAACGTAGTTGAACTTATTTAATTCTGCTATATTCGGTATGATTCTTGTTAGGGACGCATCACGATATCTAGGTGTGCTGTTTTGCCAACCCGTTGGTCCGAAATCTGGAGTACCACTACCATTAGATGTTCCACCATTATCGTTTAAAAGAACCCAGCATTTATCTGACATAATTTGTTTGTATTTAAATTTTATAGGTATCCACCAACTATAAAATAAATTTCATAGGATAGTATCCGTTATAAAATAAATATCCCAAACATTGAGTTTAGGATATTTTACAAAGCTAAGTTTTATTATATTTTATATTTCTTCTAAAATTAGGTATAGGTGACTGTCCCAAGATATGCCACCATGTGAACCAGACTGAGTTATTTCTAACTTAAAACCACCATTACCATCTTCAATAACTTCCATATATGTTGACCAACTTAACCAAACACCACTACAGGTTAATGTTCTTAAATCCATAGTTAAAGTACCCATATTGTAAGTGTAATTATCCACATACATAGTAACAAAATTAGGAGCGAAGTCCATAGCGTGTGTAGGTGAACCAGTTCCATTTCTTGGGTATACGTTAACTGTGAATATGTCGTGTCCTTCACTATAATAATCATCATTAAAACTTATGGTACTACTAGATAAAAGGTTATATGGGTTTGATGTGTACGAGTACGAAGTGTCCACATGTGATGAAGTTAGTTCACTACAATTAATCTCAAAACCAGACTCCATTATCTTCCAAGTTTTACCCTCCCCTATAAATGTGGTTGACACAGTATTTGTGTTTGTTGTGTTTGTTGTAACATAATCACTAACAACTAACTCTTCTTCTATGTTATGTGTTATGGTGGTATCACCCACAATAACGGTAGCTGTATCAATATTTGTAGTTACCTGGGTACTTGGGTTTTGTGGTATTGGTTGAAGTAGGTCATTTTCTTTTTCACAGGATGTCAATACTATCAACAGAGTTACTAAACTTAAAATATATTTTTTCATAGGTAGTTGGGGTTTTAAAGGGTTAATTATTTTTCTACTACAAAGATAATAAAAAATAATCAAATAAAGAAGTAATTGTAGGTTTTTTTTAACTTGTTTGTGCTACTGGTGGGTAATCAAATACCATATACTCTTTTCCATTAATTACGGTTGGTTTTTGCCCCTCGTTCTTAAATATAGCTACACCGTCCCTTCCTGATGTGTTAAATATGTAGTAGTTTACCGTTTTCATTGGGTATTCGTACAACCCTTTAGACTCAACCCACCATTCATCAACACCATCACCATCTTTTAACTCAATACCCATAAATGGTTTTGCTTGGTACCCATGTTCTCGACCAGTATTCTTATTCATCATAGTAATATCAACACCGGTAATTGCGTCACTAAACATCCCAGGTTCTCCAGACCAATCAGCCCCCCAATTAGGCCCATATAATGTTGTTAAATAATCTACAGCGTCACCTTCATTCTTAGAACCACGATTCCAGGTCCTATGGTTTAGTTCAGCTAATTTTTTAACCATCGGTGTGCCTTTTCCAAATATGGTTTGTCTTTCATCAAATAACCAATTAAGAAACTCACCAATTTTAAATTCACAAGGCTTATACGTTTTTGACTCCCACCAGGAGTATTGTTTACTGTATTCATCTATAAGAGCTTCCCTAACATTTCTGTGGGCGTTAAAGAAATTCAATATGGACCAACCAAATGTACTACCATTGGCTACCTCATAACCAACAACACCACCACTAGACATATGTTTTTTTGTTGGTCTTTCCCACATATCAGAATACACATCTTTAAGAGCTCTATTTATGGTTTTTATCATACCTTTTCTCCAACCACTAGTTTTACCCCAGTATTTAAGATTCTTAGCCCAATCGAAAGAGCATTGGGTTTCTTCTCTTAATATATTTTTTATTAATCCCTTCATTTGTATTACGTCATTTTTGCCCATGTGGTTGGTCCAACTACACCGTCTTGGGATAGTCCGTTCTTCTTTTGGTATTTCTTAACGGCTATTTCTGTTGTGTCACCAAATACTCCGTCCACTTTTATACCTAATAGTTTTTGTAGTTTCTTAACCCTATCTGTATCTTTGCTCCACAATTTTAATTCTGCTACGGGTTTTTTCTTCTTTGTTGGTTTTTTCTTCTTTAATTCTATTTGTGCTTCTAGAAAATCCTTTAGTTGTGGGTATTTCTTTTTATCAACCGAACCATCATTATAGAGTTCTGTAGCTTTTTCTTCCTCATGTGGAAGTAGTTGGTGGTGGACTGTTCTTTCTATTTTCTTTTGTGTAACATGTATTATTGCTTTTGGTGGTTTAGCCATATGAGTAAAGAAGCTTTTAAGTTGTCCTACAAACCCATCCAAACTTTTAATTGCCCAGTTTGGTAATCCTACCCAACCCCATGAAAAATCCATAAGCTTTTTGTTAAATGATGCCACATTTATCTTACCTAGTGCTGACGCTAGATTACTAGCTCCTTTTTTTATTAAGTCAAAAATTGGTTTTGCTAATGCTTTTGCTTTACTACCAAGTTTATTTATTAGATTAAAGAAAGCTGTTGCTGCCCCCTTACCATTTGTGGTTAACTTTTTAAT
>Ga0075441_10001360_pt1 | contig 11817 bp, 6 predicted proteins | sample CoawatmetaG00DNA_FD_71582 | JGI IMG/M metagenome (GOLD analysis project Ga0075441, IMG submission 71582) | Marine microbial communities from the West Antarctic Peninsula - Coastal water metaG002-DNA | ecosystem: Environmental > Aquatic > Marine > Coastal | place: Atlantic Ocean: West Antarctic...
AGTCTGACTCTATACCATTCGCAAGTATCGCAATCTGTCCACTGACACCGCCTTTGTTAGAACCATATAAACCGCGAGTGCCTTCAGTCACTGAGTATTTTTCCATGAATTCTTTTTGAGAATCAAAGATACCCATAGAGACATTTAACATGTCTGCAAGCTGCTTAAAGTCTTCCATACTGGACAGACCATTTTCAAACTGAGTGCCAGGCTTACCAATGACCATCTGCACTGCACCCTTGGCATCCTCAAGTTTATCCTTGATTTGACCAACGGTAGGTGTAGTGAAGTCGAATGGTATTTGTGGTGACTCAGGCTGCGTTAATGCTCCTGAACCTGGTGCTGCAGATAGGTTTACTTCTGCTGCACTTTCTTCTCGTTGTAGAGGGCTACCAGAGCGTCCGTCTGGGTTTCCATTTGGGCTTTGGTCAGAGATTCCTGGGCCTTGTCGAACTTGTCCTGGTCCTGGTTCTCCGCTGCTCCGAATCCTGGCTGCTGCGTTGTCGATGTCTTGCTCATTGTATCCTTCCTCTAATAAAAGGCGTTTTGTACTACTAGCGTAATCTTGCCTAGTAGACTTTAAAGTAACGCCTAATTTCTTGTATAAATCCTGTTCAGGATACCATATTAGAGCCTGGAATGATGCCGGGGGAATGTCTATCCCAGTCTGAACTTTAAATTTTTCTACGGCTCTGTTTACAATATCCCTAAGATTCTTTCTTTCTCCTCCACTGCTAGGAACATCGCGAGTTCCTTTTAAGGATATTACGATCTGTTCAGCTGCGTTAGTAGCCTCTGACTTTTTCCGCTCCTTAGAGTCATATTTCGCACGGTTAACTTTGTAGTCTTTTTCGTGTTTCTTTTTTATTTCAGTAGCTTCACTGATTAGGGCCTCTCTAGAGATACGCTTCCGTCCAATAGCTTTTTTTAGGCGTTCTAACTGACCTTGGAACTTCTTCTCGTCAAAAGCTAAGACACGGCCTTGAAGTCTACCCACAGTTCGCATGAACCACATGTCGATAGTTACCGGGGAAAAGTCTCCACGTAAATTAGTATAGAAACCGTTGCCAATTTTTGGACCAAATACCTGGGAACCATAAACTTCAGTTTCCATGTTTTCGCCTGAAATTTGCTTACTCTTTTTATCCAAGTGGTTTTGTAAGATGGGCTCCAACTCTTTTACAGTAAACTTAGTCTGCAAGAAGTCAGTTAATGCATCCATAGAACCAAGCTTTTCAAGCAGTAGATTTGCTTTTTCAAGATTCTTCTTGATAGCAGGACCTTTGCTGCCATATTTCTTCTCCAGGAACTTGCCATTTTTCTTATAAAACGAGTAGACCTCTTCGCCATACTTCAAGTTATCGGGAACAGCCAGGTTCTGAGAAGTGATTGCGATAGACACAAGAAGTGCTGTCTTAGCATTAGGGTCAGTATTTAACTCAGGATGCTTTATAGACATCATTTCAGTCATCTTAGCAATCACTGAGTCGTACCACTCCATTGCACTATCTGTAGATTCCATTTCGTGTATAGCTTCAGCAACCATGTCATTAGCGATTGCTTCACGGTCTGCTTCACTTTCCAGGTCTCTTGGTTTACCACCAAGCTTAGCTAAAGCTCTTTCTTGTAGAAACTTAGCTACTTCAGTCTTACCCTTAAGCTTAGGAGGAGTCTCGCTTCCGTCCATCAGTGCAATTACATTAGGACTTGTATCAAAAGCTAGAGCAGGGCCGTCTGTAAACGAGGGTGCCCTAGATTCATCGATTTCCATCGCATCATCCTGGGCTGCATCGCGTTCTTCTTTAGCTCCCTGCTGCTGACCAACTCTCTGCAAGTATTGGCCGAGGTATTTCTCTACGGTTGGACCAGGTACACCTTTCTCTTCCAGGCGCTTCTGCATTGCTTCTAGTCTACCCACTGGGTTAAGACCCAGGTCTAACTGCATTTCTTCTAAAGTAGCTAGTAAGTGAGCCTTGTGTTGCACTTCTATAGTGTTGTCCTGGCTAACTGCCTCACTAATACGAGCTGCTTCTGCACGATTGTTGTCTATGCCGCGCTGATAGTTCTGTTCTTTTTGTGAGAGCTGCTGCTGAGCTGCTTGTTGTACTACGCCTTGGTTGCGAACACGGTTACCCATGAGCCCCTTGTAGACTGAGTTTCTATCTACGAACCCATTGATTTTACGGATAAGTGCAAAGTCTACTTGACCACCTGTAGCTACACTTGTCTCATAAGCTTCTATCATGCGGAGGGTTGCAGCTTGTGTAGATGGATTGCGCTTCATGATTCTAATAATCTGAGCAATACCATTACGGTCTAAGGCTGTACCTAACTCAAAGATTCCTTGAGGAGACTCTGGGTTCGCAGGGTCGTTATTCTGTGCAGATTCAAGAGAGGCTTCTCGCTCTTCCTGTGCCATTTGTTCCTGGCGTAGACGAGCTTCTTCTACTGCAGCTTCTTCGGCTGCCATGTTTGCAATGTTAGTCTCACGGAGACTTGCCGAATTAGAACCTGGGATGCCCTGGTTACCTGAGTTTTCTTTGACGTAATTGGCAACTTTAGAACGCTTGCCTGTGACTTTGTCTATAAGACGGCCAGTACCTTGCGCTGCAGCCTGGGCTAACAGTGAGCTTCCTCCAGTGGTAATAGCAGCACTTCCAGAGGCTAAGGGTCTTAGGAGCCTCTCTGTAGCTACGGCACCCTTGTCATAACCAACAGAAGCACCAAACGGAGCGAACTGGTCTGTGACCTGGGATACACCACCCTGGTAACCATTGTTGTGTACTTCAGTCAGTTGGTTCAGCTGCCTAAGAATAGACATTGCTTCCTGACCTTCACGCGTGTCCCCGGTTAATCTTTCCAGGGCAGCCATCTCTTGGGTACCAACAGTGTTCTTTGTTTTGTTACGACCTTCTCTGTAAGCCGCTGCAGTCATAATTTTGTCTGCTACTTCTGTAAGACTGTCCTGGTCAGTCACTTTGACGCGAGACTTTAAGTCTGCAAACTTTTGCTTGAGTTCTTCTGTGTACTGAACGTGCGCTTTGTCTATTGTCTCTCTGGCACCTTTTGTAGACATCTTGTCAATGTCTTTGAGGTCGTATTCATTCGCATTTGCAATAGTCGTAATACGCTGTGCAAAACTAGCTGCTGCTTCTACATCGCCTTCGCTCTTTATGCTCTTACTGTTACCACGGACCAGGTTGGCTGCAGCTTTAACTGTACCGACAGAAGTATCAACCATACCTGCTGAGGTACCACCGATGAGTCCTTCTGCTACTGCCTGGCGTGGGTCAACTTCAAGTCCTTTGTCAGTGTTAACCGTAGAACCAACCTGCTCACCGACACTCTGTGTGCCTTCAGTCACGCCCTCTATAAGCATTCTCTTGATTTTTCCAGTTGCACCTGGAGCGATAGCGTTAAGCGCACCAACTCCTGCCGATGTACCTGTAGCGTAGGTCCAGTCCTCTTTGTTTGGAGTCTCTCTGCCATTGTTCTTCGCTCTCTCTAGAGCAATAGGACCAAGCTGCTGAGTAAACTCAAACAACATAGGACCTGCAAGTCCTCCTGCAATTGCTCCAGGGACATTACCTACGGCACCACCTACTGCAGCACCCCCTGCTCTAGCTAACAGTGAACCTGCAAACTGACCTGCTTGTTCAACGGCTGCTTTTGGTAAGTATCTGTAAGCAAAAGTACCGTCTTTATCAGCATTCATGAATTGACCAGAAGCACTTTGCCCTGGGCGCTCATCAACAGCACCTTTTAAAGACTCACCAAGACCTTTAGCACCTAGAGCCTCCGCAGTTACACCCATGTTTTCTAAAGGTTGGTCTATACCACGCATAAATGCGTTACCGTAACCTTCAAATGCACCGTCTTTAGCTTTAGGCTGAGTAGCCTGATTAAGTCGATGAGGAGGAACTCCTGAAGGACTAGCAGCTTGTGGAGCAACTTGGGAACTTTGTCGTTCACGTTTTAGCATCTGACCTAAGCGTTGGGCTGCAGCAACATCACCTGCGTTATGGGCGTTAATAATGGCTTGTTGCAGCTGTGCAGACATAGAGTTACCTTAAAATTAAGAGGACTAGGGACGTACTTACTGTGAGTATTGGTCTAAAACGGCTTGGTCTTCAGGACTATAATTAGATGCACTACCGCCACCTTGTTTGGCTCGTAATTTATTTCTTACACTGATTGCAGCTGCTCTTTTCTCATAAATCCAGTCTAACCAGACTTTTTCGTCAGCAGCCATGCTTGGCATGGGACGTTCAAAGGTAGCCATTTCCCTGTCAGAGATTGCACCCTTGGTCTTTGCCACGTTCTTGAGAATTTCATCGACCTTAAATTGGTCCATAGCTAATCTGGTGTAGGCTTCGGGATTACCTCTTAGGTTGTCAACCCACTTGCCCATGAAACCATCATAGGGGCCAGTTAACTCGTCCCCTGCTGCGAATACATCCGCATATAACCTGTCCATTTCAGCTATTGAAGAGTCGTAAGTTCCAATGATTTCATCGAACTCAGCTGACTGTTTCTGTTGAGCTTGCTGAACCTTTTGTTGTTCCTGGAGGCGTAAGTTCTCTTGCTCTCTTTCTATATCTTTGATTTCACCAGTAACAGTACCCATCGCTCCAACTTGAGCCATACCACCTTGGGAACCTGCGTTCATAATGGCACCACCGTAGCGACCCATTTTCTCTGCAAAAGACATACCTGAATTTTTCTTAGCTGAAGCTAGTGCAGTTGAGTCTCTGCGTCCACCAGTCTGAGCTTCCGGGTCTCCGGTAACGGCCTGGCTTGCTGCTGCCAATCTTTGACCTGCAGGAGTCTGAGCAAAAACTGCGCGTTCCTGGTCAGTCATTGGGTCCATACCTACACTCTCTCTTACAGGAGCAGGTACATAGCGTTCTGACTGCGGTCGGGCCAACATACCGGGACCACTAAAAGTATCTTCATGAGTCGCACCAGGCATTACTGTGCCATCAGGCATAGTGTGAGTCGGAGCTGCTTGTTGGGTAGCGGATTCTACTGGAGACTGCTGCTGCCCATACTGCTCAGAAATATACTGGCTAGGACCATTTCCACCACTGGTCATTTGACCTAAGATACCCTTAGCTCCGTCCATGAACCGTTGACCAGGCGTACCACCTTGTCTTGGGTTTACCTGGGTGCCTGGAGGGATAGCTGTGGTTGGCAAAGGGTTAGCTGCTGAAAGTGCCGGGGGCTGTGCTGCGGCTATCTGCTGCTGCGCTAGTATCGGGTCAGGGCTTTTGTGTGCGTTTTTGAGTCTGTCCATCTTCTCAAAGTAGGCAGGAGTACCGTAAGGGGGATTGTTATAATCTGGATACATTTTAGCCACCTCCTAAGTTCATACCGGCAGAGAAACCAGAACTCATGCCACCTAGGGTTGACATTAAGGTATTGGGCTTCTCAGGAGTATTCCCTGGCGTAGTGTTGTAGACAGCATTACCTAACATACCTCTTTGGTACTTTATGTTTTGGTCAAGACCAAAGTCTCTCTGGTTTTCATAGCGGTTACGTTGGTCATTCATGTAACCCTGCTCATAATTCATAAAGTTGTTTCCTGCACCTGTCATCATGTTGCCAAAGGAGTTCATGGCGTTGATGCCTTGTCCATAACCTTGCTGTAGGCCTTGGTTAGCTCTCATTTGGTCACTGAACTGTTGGTTCTGCTGATTTATGGACTGACTCATTAAGTTCTGGTTGATGCCTGCGGTGACATCGGCTTTTCTATCGTCATAACCACGATTAGCAACAGCTTCTGCTATCCCTGCGCGGCTAGAGTTCATGTTCCCAGAGCCACTTGCACCCTGGTTGATGCCTGGCATAGTGTTTTCTTCAAGATTACGCCTATCATCACGCATGGCAGCATTTACAAGGCCACCGCTGTTTTCAATAGCGTAATCCTGTGCCGTCTGCATACGGTCTGCTCCACCTTGTTGGTAAAGGTCAGCATAATTGTTAGCAAAGCCTTGGCCTTGCTGCATGACATCAAAAGCACCCTGGCCACCCATCGCTCCCATACCACCCATGTAGTGGTTTCCTGCTTGGAAGTATGGATTTTGGTCTGCGTAGGTTTGCCCTTCATATGCTCCTTGCTCAAGAGAATCGTTTAAGGCACCTTCAGCTCTGTCATAACTTCTTTCAATGTAAGGCTTGGAGAAGTTGTATCCTTCCATCCTATCTGTGCGGTCTTGTTCAATACTCGCCCTGCGCTCTTTTGCTGACTTCCGTCCTGAAATACCGCCTATTGCAGAGCCTATGATTGCTGCTTCGATGCCCATGTTATTTTTCCTGTGTTGTGTAGATGTCTCTTTTACAATTGTCGAGACAAAGCCTGGTCTCTAAGTACTTAAAACCTAGCATGGTTATAAATTTGAGGTGTTTACTGTCGTGGCGTTCATGGATAGCAAACAGGGGTGATTGACGCATTGCTAATAAGACCTTTAAACCTTGCTGTAGGTCTGCTTTTACTGACTTGTTGTAATGGTAGACATCACAATGTAAGAACGTGGTGTCTCCGTGTTGGTCGTAATACGCTGTGAAATCATCGGTTTCTATGACTGGTGTTTTCATTACAAGCCTCGTTTTTAATTAGAAGCCTGTGCGCTTAACTGAGTCTCTAACTCAAAATTTGAAATATTGTAAGTAGTAGCACTCAAAGTGTAAGTAGTAGACCCCGACCCAGTATCTGAGTCATACCAATTTGCACTGACATGACCGAATGCTAAAAAGGGTTCACCATGCTGAGAACTGCCGTTGATAAAAGTCCCAGTAATTGTCCACGTTTTTATTGTAGTAGAGCCTCTTTTTAACGTCACTGTCGCAGGAAATGGATTTCCTGGCTCATAGGACGCTGCATTAGACTTTCTAGCTAAAGACCAGTTGACACCAATGAGTACATTACCATTACTTACTCTAGTTACAGTGACGGTAGCATCCGTATTACCTGTAGCGTTATTAACTACCGCAGAATTGGGAACTCCAGGAGCGCCAGTTACAACTAGTTCTCCATTATTGACAGATAGGTATTGACCATCTAGTTTAATCCTGTCGGCACTTAGTTCCCCTGCGATTATTGAGTCAGCAGTTAGCTTTACACCGCTACCAAGACTTACAACATTGTTAGAGTAGGTGAAAGCGGCAAGTCCAGACTGATTGGCACCTCCAGTTGGGTCTATGAGTTTGAACTCATTAGCCATAATTTTAAAAGAGCCTGTAGTACCATCATTGTTCTGCTCAAAGCCAGTGACATAGCCATTAACATTTAGCTTCACGCCATACTTGGCTTCTAAAGTTGCGATTCCGTTAGCCGCAGTAGTATCGGCAGAGGCTCTTGTGGATGCTTCAGTTGTAACCGCTGCGGATACACCGCTTACTGTAGATGTAAGGTTTGTAATATCGGTTGCTACTGAATCAACAGCCGTTGTTCTGGCCGATGTCTCAGCAGTAATAGCAGTAGTATTGGTTCCTACGGTCGTAACCAGTGAAGAAATACTAGACGCTAGAGAACTGTCAGAAGTAGCCCTAGCTGTAGATTCAGCTTGTATTGCCGCAGTGTTTCCACTAACTGAAGTCGCTAATGATGTGACATCTGAGGCAATCGCTGTGTCTGCTGTAGAACGTGCCGTGGTTTCAGCTACTACGGCAGCAACATTTTCATTTACAGTTGTAAGCATTGCCGCTATGGCAGACGCATTGGAGGAGTCTGCTGTTGTTCTAGCCGATGTCTCAGCAACTATTGCAGCAGAGTTAGTTCCTACAGTAGCTACTAGAGCAGTCAAATCCGTAGCTATACTAGTGTCGGCTGTAGTACGTGCTGTAGTCTCGCTTAAGATGGCAGCAGTGTTGTTTCCAACAGTAGTAGCCAAAGCAGTTACGTCACTTGCTATAGAAGTATCTGCACTGGTTCTTGCCGATGCCTCAGAAATGACAGCAGCAGCATTATTACCCACTGTTGTAGTCAGAGCAGTTACGTCATTTGCTATAGAAGTATCTGCTGTTGTTCTAGCTGAAGCTTCGCTAACGATAGCCGCAGCATTCGTCCCTACCGTTGCAGTCAAAGCCGTGATATCTGAGGCCAAAGATGCATCTGCTGTGGAACGTGCAGTAGTCTCTGAAAGTACGGCAGCAGTGTTAGTGCCTACCGTAGCTGCTAGTGCTGTAATGTCAGAAGCCAGTGAACTGTCTGCCGTAGACCTAGCGGATGTCTCTGCTACCACAGCCGCTGTGTTCGTCCCGACTACTGCTGTAAGTGCAGTTACGTCAGAAGCTATCGAGGTATCGGCAGTGGAACGTGTAGATGCTTCAGAAACAATGGCGGCAGTGTTAGTACCGACAGTAGTAGTTAAAGCCGTAATGTCAGAGGCTATAGAGGTATCTGCCGTAGACCTAGCCGTGGTTTCAGAGGTAATTGCCGCAGTGTTTCCACTAACTGTAGTTGCCAAAGATGTCACGGTTGCTGCAATAGCCGTGTCTTGGGTAGCTCTGACTGAAGATTCTGTAGCAATAGCTGCCGCATTGACTTGGGTAGCGTTGTTTCCTGCCGCATTATTGACTGTGGCAATCATGTTAGTAACTTGAGTACTCAAAGCTGCAATATCTGAAGTTCTAGCTACAGTCTCTGTGGCTATAGACGCAGTATTAGCTCCAGTAGTTGTTTGTATGGCAGTTAAGCGAGTACCAAGAGATTCTGTTGCGCTTACTTTAGCCGTAGAGGTGTCCAGTACAAACGCATCTCCTGCACCATTGGTTGCCCCAAGTAGCGACAAGGTTGTGGTTATTGCAGTATCACCTGAAATTCTCTGGGAAGATTCATTGGTAAACAAAGTCTCTAGACCAGTACCAGTGAATGAGCCTGCCAATATACTTGCTATGGCAGCAGCCCTAGATGATGCCTCCGCAAGGATATCTACGGCTAAACCATCAGTCACAGAGGTTATAGATAGCGCATTGGCTGTAATAGTTGCCGCTAAGCCATCAGTCACAGAAGTAATAGAATTAGCATTAGCCAGGATAGTGGCTGCTAGACCATCAGTAACTGAAGTTATGTCTGTCGCGTTAGCTATTATCGTGGCGGCAAGAGCATCAGAACTGGTAGTAATTGCTGCTGTTGTCGAGTCACTGACAGTATTACCTGCAGCCTCTACCGCTGCATTGTTAAAATCACTGGCTTCCTTTTGAGTAACCAAAGTATTTTCTATACGCTGCAATTCGTCACTTAGGTATTTTTCACTGGGTTCTGATAAGTAGCTTCTTCTAGGGTTACTTTTTAAGACAGGATTAACGTGCCGTTTATAGCCAAGGATGGGTAGCTGAGACATTTTATCTATCTCCTACCAGTTGTTAATACATCTACGTCAAAGCCTAGGAAGCTAAAGTCCTTTGTATCTGCCACAGACATCTTGTAAGACAGGTAGCGACCAGAGGTTCTAGTGTCTATCTTGTAATCTGTAGCACCATTAAATGTAATGCTAGAGCCGTATACAGGAGGGTCACCTATCAGGTCTGAAGATCCAAACGTAAAGTTAAATTCTTTGTTAGAGTTCTGTGTATCTACCTGGGGCACTATCTTAGAGATGACTTTATAGCCACTCAGAGGAGACATATCATCTAGGTCTATACCTGTACGCTCTAGGTAAGGATTCTTATTGGCTTGAGCGTCCAAAGGGAAAGATAGCTTACCTGAGTCACTTAAGTCTAAGCCATATAGCTTATCTGTGGTGATACCATCTGAACTAGAAGATTCACCTACAAAAAGACTGTGGCTGTCATAGCCTGCTTCTTGGGTGTAGTAACTACCACCAATGTCGTAACTAGAGGTGCTGCTTGCGTAGGTAGCTGTAGAACTAATAGTTCCTACAGTAGCACTTGATACATTCGGTAAATCCATGAATGACCATGTTTGGCTTTTGTAGTTAAATACTGCGGCTCTGTTACATCTGTCACCGTTGGTGTATTCAGACATATCATCACCAGATATATAGCAGAACATAACCTCATCTAAGTCAGGGTTATGGTGTACGAAGCACCTGTTAGTTTTGGCTGTGTTTAAACCACCAAAGATGTAAGACTTAACTCGCTCATCAACAATAGATTGACGAGTGTGTGTATCGTGGATATAGATATCATCGTGGTCAAAGACATAGTGTGCGCCCTCAACCTCGGCAATACAGTTCTGGCTGATAACACCACAGTCACTAAATAGCTTTCTAAAGTTGTGTATGAACGTACCACCTACAAACTCCATCAGCCACACTTGGTCTTTAGAGTACACAATGAAGTTAGTACCCAAAGTTAGGCCATCTACGATGCCTGTTTTCATTTGTACCAGGTCGTTGAATCCTGCTGACTTGGTTAAGTCTGAGGCATCCCAACTGTCAGGGACTGAGTTAGCTAAAGCTAAGTTACTGTAGCGTATTCTGGAAGGAAAGTTAGTTCCGTTTTCAACGGTATTAAGAGCAATGAGAAAATCACCATAAGCTCTAAGGGATTCTGTGCGGTGATTAGAAGGCCAGTTAGGTAGAGTAGCAAAAGATGTCCCACCATTAGCCATATAAACAGGGACTGCATCCACACGATTCAAGTAGGCTATATCAGCCAAGTTAGTACCTGTGAAAGGGTTCTGCTTAGTACTAGTAGTAGAAAGAGTGCCTATCCTGGAGACTATACTACCATTGGAATATGCCTTGATATCGTAGGTGTCAGACACAATAACAATAGACGCAAAGCTACCACTAGAATTAGAAGGTACGCCATAGGTAAACCTTGGGCTAAAACTTAAAGAATCTTTAATCTTCCTAAAGACAGGTGACCGCCCTACTTTACCCTCATCAAATCTTACGTTCTTAGCTTTAGTGAACGCATTGATAGGGAGGGACGCAGGACGTATGTCTGTGACTACGCCTACGCCACCAACATCTCTGACCGGGAGTATCTGTCCCATATTGTGTTCCTTAAGTTATACATTGTTTCTTATGCTGTACGTTTCCACATATAGACAACTACATAGGGCTGTAAGTTATTGTGGGCAGTACCACCCCCAGTAGCCGCTGTAGTACCAGAAGCACTTGCAGATAATTCACCACCGCCTGTGCGGTTGTTAGAACCAGAGGTTGTCAAGTGGGCAGTAAAGCCGTGTGTATGACTAGGGATTTCATCTATAGATAAGGTGTGGGTCTTAGCGCCACCTAACAGAACAGAACTACCGTCACCCGATGGAGCAACAAAGTCCGTATCTGGTTCAGCTGCATCATCATGTCCTACTAAGACTCTACCTTGTCCAAAGGATACCCAAGTACCACCAAAGACTGTTTGAGGACTCCCACTAGTAATAGCCGTATAGATAGCCCCTACCGGATAAATAGAGTCAAGAGCCGCAGATTTCACTAAGGTCCATACCTCTAAAGCAGTAATGCCTGTAGCTAACACAGGAGTAACTTCACCCTCACTATCTGTAAAAGCAGTGATAGCAGATGCTACAGGTGTAGTGATACCAATGAGTGTCTTTACTTTGTCTGCTGTCATGCCTGTGTTAAAGGTGACATTGGTGCCATCAGAAACTAGTGCAGTCTTCTTGTTTAGTTCAGCAGCTGACAAAGTCACTGGGCCAGTAAGGCCTGGCCAAGTAGCTTTAACAGTAGACTTAATAAGACGTAAATGTTCGTCAGCCTGAGAGAGTGCGTCTGTAGCCGCAGGGTTAGCTGCATTGAGGCTATCAATGTAGGTGCCTGTTTCAAGTGCCATTGGGGGAAATCCTGTGTGTGTTCGGTAGAGTTAACTAGAGTTAACTAGAGT
>Ga0075441_10001361_pt1 | contig 11808 bp, 10 predicted proteins | sample CoawatmetaG00DNA_FD_71582 | JGI IMG/M metagenome (GOLD analysis project Ga0075441, IMG submission 71582) | Marine microbial communities from the West Antarctic Peninsula - Coastal water metaG002-DNA | ecosystem: Environmental > Aquatic > Marine > Coastal | place: Atlantic Ocean: West Antarctic...
TTAGTATCCAAATAAAAAGTGATTTATTTTTCAAAAATATTGATATCGCATTTTATTCAATCCTGTACTCTGAATTCTTTAATATCTTCAATTTTAAAACACGAAAATTCATTTATTGATGATGCTATCATAAATAATTATCGCTAAAAATAGGGTGAGTTTAATTTTATAATGTACTTTTGTGCTATAATTAAGAGGAAAAATTTGAACTGATTGCAACCTCATAAAAAAAATGCTAAAGCAGTAATTATATACTTCTTTTAGCGACTACGCAATCAATTTTATTTTCCTATTGTTCTCAATTAAACGAGAACGCCTCCCGACGTTTCGGGTTCAAAGAAACCTCCGTGTTTTTCATAGAGGAAACATTTTTAAACATAAAAGAACAAAATTATGTCATATTTATTTACCTCAGAAAGTGTGTCTGAAGGGCACCCAGATAAAGTTGCAGATCAAATTTCTGATGCTTTAATTGATAATTTTTTAGCATTTGATAAAAACAGTAAAGTTGCTTGCGAAACATTAGTAACTACCGGACAGGTTATTTTAGCCGGTGAAGTAAAATCTAAAACATATTTAGATGTTCAGCAAATTGCTAGAGATGTAATTAACAAAATTGGCTACACTAAAAGTGCCTACATGTTCGATGGAAATTCTTGTGGAGTATTGTCTGCAATTCATGAACAATCTCCAGATATTAACAGAGGTGTAGATAGATCTAGCCCAGAAGAACAAGGTGCAGGAGATCAAGGAATGATGTTTGGTTACGCTACTGATGAAACAGAAAACTACATGCCTTTGGCCTTAGAATTGTCTCACCGATTGTTGATTGAGTTGGCTAAATTACGAAGAGAAAATAACGACATTACCTATTTACGACCAGATGCAAAATCTCAAGTAACCATAGAATATTCTGATGACAATGTTCCTGAAAGAATTGATGCGATTGTAATTTCTACACAACACGATGATTTTGATGAAAGCGACGAAGTAATGTTGGCTAAAATCAAAAAAGACATCATTGAAATTTTAATTCCTAGAGTTGTCGCAAACCTACCAGCTCAGAATCAAAAATTGTTTACAGACAACATTACCTATCACATTAACCCAACAGGTATTTTTGTAATTGGTGGCCCTCACGGAGATACTGGTTTAACAGGAAGAAAAATTATTGTAGATACCTACGGCGGAAAAGGCGCACATGGTGGTGGTGCTTTCTCTGGAAAAGATCCTTCGAAAGTAGACAGATCTGGGGCATATGCAACAAGACATATTGCAAAAAATTTAGTTGCTGCAGGTCTTTGTAAAGAAGTTTTAGTACAAGTTTCTTATGCCATTGGTGTTGCAAAACCAACAAGTATTAATGTTGAAACTTATGGAACGGCAACGGTAGGCTTAACAGATGGAGAAATCAGTAAAAAAGTAGCCACTCTTTTTGATATGCGTCCGTATTTCATAGAGCAACGTTTAAAATTAAGAACGCCTATTTATTCTGAAACTGCGGCTTACGGCCATATGGGAAGAACACCAGAAATAAAAACAGTGACCTTTTCTAACCCAATGGGAGAAACGGTTTCTGAAGAGGTAGAAACCTTTACTTGGGAAAAATTAGATTATGTAGATGCTGTAAAAGCGGCTTTTAATTTATAACTATTTACACCTTTTAAAAAGCCTTTAGAAATCACTCTAAAGGCTTTTTTTTTGCTTAAAACGCAAGGCAAAACATCTTCTCTTTAACATTTCTTTAAGGTTTTTTTAAGATTTCTTAAATATTTGTTTGCTTAACTTCGAGCGTTATAAATTTAATCAAACCTATCATGATGAAAAAAATACTTACAAGACTACTGGTACTTGCTTTTGTAATTGGTTTTTCTACAGAATCTTCCGCTCAATTTTGGAAGAAAAAGAAAAAAGAAACTCCAAAAGAAGCTAAAAAACCCAAACCTAAAAAAGACGCAATTAAGCCTTATAGTAAGGTAGTAACAAAAGACCACAAAACAGACGAAGGTTTATTTAAGGTGCATACAAAAGACGATGCTTACTTATTTGAAATACCAGACTCTTTACTACAAAGAGAAATGTTAATGGTTACAAGAATTGCAAAAACTGCAAGCGGAATAGGCTTTGGTGGTGCAAAAGCAAACACACAAGTATTGCGTTGGGAGAAAAAAAACAAACACATCTTACTAAGAATTGTTTCTCATCGTGTTGTTGCAGACACTATTTTACCGGTGCACGAAGCGGTGGTGAACTCTAATTTAGAACCTATTTTATTTTCTTTTCCTATAAAGGCATTTAGTAAAGATTCTACGGCTACCGTAATTGATGCCACTACTTTATTTTCTACCGATGTAAAACCTTTAGGGTTTCCTGCTTCGTATAGAAAAAGATACAAAGCGACAAGAATGGATAAAGACCGTTCTTATATCGATAGGGTAAGTAGTTACCCCCAAAATATAGAAGTAAGACATGTAAAAACATACATCGCTGGCAAAGCACCTTCTAATAGTGCCGTGGGTTCTATTACTTTAGAAATGAGTAATTCTATGGTATTGTTGCCTAAAGTACCTATGAAACGTAGGTATTTTGATGAGCGCGTTGGCTGGTTTGCAAGAGGGCAAACAGATTATGGTTTAGACGCTCAAAGAAGTAAAACGGTAAAATATTTAGATAGATATCGTTTAGAGGTAAAAGATGAAGATATTGAAAAGTTCAACAATGGTGAGTTGGTAGAACCTAAGAAACAAATTGTCTATTATGTAGATAGAGCAACTCCAAAAGAGTGGGTTCCTTATATTATACAAGGTGTAAACGATTGGCAAGTAGCCTTTGAAGCTGCTGGTTTTAAAAATGCTATAGTTGGTAAAATGGCGCCTACGGCAGAAGAAGATCCAGAATATAGCCCAGAAGATGTGCGGTATTCTGTTATTAGATATTTGGCATCTCCGATTCCGAATGCAAACGGACCTCACGTAAGTGATCCTAGATCTGGAGAGATTTTAGAATCTGATATCAACTGGTATCATAACGTAATGACGTTGTTACATAACTGGTTTTTTATTCAGACGGCTGCCATCAACCCAGATGCAAGAGGAAATAATTTTAAGACAGAAACAATGGGTCGTTTGGTTCGTTTTGTTTCTTCTCATGAATTAGGACACACACTAGGATTGCCTCATAACATGGGTAGTTCTGCAGCCTATTCTGTAGATTCTTTGCGCTCTGCAAGTTTTACTTCAAAATACGGAACCGCACCTTCTATTATGGATTATGCACGTTTTAACTACATCGCGCAACCTGAAGATAAAGGCGTTGCCTTAATGCCAAATATTGGTATTTATGACAAATACGCAATTGCTTGGGGATACAGACCTATTTTAGATACCGATGCGAAAGATGAAAAAGCAACTTTAGATGCTTGGATTTTGAAACATGCTGGCGACCCAATGTATCGTTTTGGACACCAACAAGGTGGTGGTGTTGTAGATCCTAGTTCTCAAACAGAGGATTTGGGTGACGATGCGATGAAAGCTTCTATGTATGGTATTAAAAACTTAAAAAGAATCTTACCAAGATTGGAAGAATGGACGTCTGAAAAAGGGGAGAATTATGACGAATTATCTACCATGTACGGCCAATTATTAAGTCAGTTTAACCGATATATGGGGCATGTTAGCGCAAATATTGGTGGTGTTTACGAATACTACAAAACGTCTGACCAAGAAGGTGCTGTCTATACCTATGTAACGAAAGACAAACAAGAAGAAGCTTTGCAGTTTGTGATGGATGAGTTGTTTGAAACACCAACCTGGTTGTTAGATGAAAATATTTTTAGCAAAACAGAATTTTCTGGAGCAATAGAAAGAGTTAGAGGTTTGCAAGCAAGAACCTTAAACAATGTTTTAGATGCTGGTAGAATGGCAAGAATGATTGAGAATGAAACTTTAAATGGTGCTGCTGAATCTTATACATTGGTAAACATGATGCGTGATGTACGCAAGGGTGTTTGGAGTGAAATCTATGCAGGACGTTCTATAGATACCTACAGAAGAAACTTACAAAGAGCCTATTTAGACAGGTTAAACTACTTACTAAATGAAGCGAAAGACCAAAGAGGTGCAAATAGTGGCTATTATAAAAAAACAGGAATTAACATCAATCAATCTGATGTAAAATCTGTTGCCAGAGGAGAATTAAAGCGTTTGCAAAGAGATGTAAAAGCATCTTCTAGAAAAGGAAACACACTTACGCGCTACCATTTGCAGGATGTAGTAGATAGAATAGATTTAATTTTAGATCCTAAATAGTCTAAAAATAGTTTTACACTTAGTATAAACCTCATCTTCACGGATGGGGTTTTGTTTTGAAATATGGTTTGGTTTGTGGCTGAATTTAAAAAAGACCAAGCTAAAATCTAAGCGTCTCTTTTTACTTCTTTCGACTTCATCTATAACTCTAAAACGTTCTAAAAAATTAAAACTTTACAACCATTTCAAATTTTGTATTTAAGCACTTGCTTAAGTATGAAATAAACATACCTTTGTATTATGGAAAATAATTCGTGCAGCAGACAACAAGCCGATATTGAACAACTAAAGCGTTGCAAAGAAACGGTTTCAGAATTGGACACATCTATTGACTATTTAGCAAACGGACTCTCATTAGTTGGAAATAGCGTTCGGCTTAAAATACTTTTTCTACTCTTTGAAGAAAAAAGACTTTGCGTTTGTGATTTGAGTGATATTCTTGGAATGAATATTTCTGCAATCTCACAGCATCTGCGAAAAATGAAAGATAGAAATCTATTGGAAACGGAAAGAGAAGCCCAAACTATTTTTTATTCATTAACCGCAGAATACGCAACATTACTGTACCCTTTCTTTGAGATACTCGACAAGCAAAAACTTTTAGAAACCATATGAAAAGTGAAAATAAATTAGCCAATGCTGGTTTTATAACCGCAATTACAGCCTCTTTGTGCTGCATATCACCAATTGTAGCAATCATTGCAGGAACAAGCGGAATTGCTTCAACATTCTCTTGGGTTGAACCATTTAGACCTTATTTAATAGGACTCACACTTTTAGTTCTTGGATTGGCCTGGACTCAAAAACTAAAACCTCAAAAAGAAATTGACTGCGAATGTACCGCAGCAGAAAAGCCAAAATTTACGGAATCAAAAAAGTTCTTGGGAATTGTAACCGCTTTTGCAATTGTTATGTTGGCTTTGCCATACTACTCAGGAATCTTTTACCCAAATACAGCAAAACAAGTACTTGTAATTAACAAATCGGATATAAAAACAACTGAATTTAAAATAAAAGGAATGACTTGTGCAAGCTGCGAAACACCTATTAATTTTGAAGTAAACAAACTAAATGGGATTGTAAGCTCAAAAGCAGCTTATAAAAACGGAAATGCCATTGTGAAATTTGACAGTACCAAAACCAATGAAGCGGAAATTGAAAAAGCCATTAATGCAACAGGTTACAAAGTAACTGATAAAAAATAAAACAAATGGAAGTACAATTAACATCAGAAATTACGTGCCCAAACTGCAAACAGAAGAAAGTAGAAGAGATGCCAACAAATGCATGCCAATTCTTTTACGAGTGTGCACATTGTAAAACGGTTTTAAAACCCAAGGAAGGAGATTGCTGTGTTTACTGCTCCTACGGAACAAATGCGTGCCCACCGATTCAAGAAAGCAAGAGCTGCTGTTAACAAATAAATCATTAAAACACTAGAAAGAAGAACAAGCCAGACTTCAACATAACGTTTAGCTATGAGATACTATTAACAACCATCTCAAATAAATGAAGCAAGATTTAATGTCGTTTTTAGTGCGTTATAATTTAGTCAACACAAAGTAATTGAACAAGAGAGCTCAATGAGAAAACATATTATAATACTGAAGTAAATCTTCTAACATTTAAATAAAAGACTGAACCAAAACCTGATTTCAAAAGTTGAAAAAAGAATAAATTAATGAAAGGCAACAAATAAAATGTTACATTACAATAGCATAAACTCCTACAAATGAAGCATTAATAATAAGATTGTTCCGAATATAAAAACAAACGAATAATGAAGATAGAAAACACCATCGCTTTAGAATTCAACGATTTTTCGAAGAACTACACCCATGATATGATCGGCTGCGTACCTCATTATTTAGCACTAATTTCTAGTCTTTCTAACCAATTTCCAGAGAACTTCAACCCTACCTCTATTCTAGACCTTGGCAGTGGTAACGGAAATGTTACCGCGCATCTTATTCCTTATTTCCCAAATGCAACATTTACGTTGGTAGATGCATCTGCCGAAATGATCGCGCTGTGTCGCCAGCAATTTAAAGACTATAATGTTATATATGCCAACAGCTACTTTAAAGATTTTGTGTTTGAAGAAGAAAATTATGATTTAGTAGTTGCCGGATTTAGTTTGCACCATTGTGATGATAACGAAAAAAAAACACTTTTTAAAAACATCTATACTTCCTTAAAAAAAGGAGGATTATTTTCTTATACCGATTTGATGATTAGTAAAACCAATCCTAAGCATGAAATGCTACTGACAAAATGGAAAAAATTTGTAAATCACAACTTTTCAGATGGAAAAAAATGGACCTGGCTTATGGAACATTACGAAGCTTTTGACAAACCGACAGATTATATGCTTCAAATAGAATGGATGAAAAATGCTGGATTTTTTGATATCAAAATTCCTTTCCAAAATGGATATTGGACTCATCTTCAAGCGGTAAAATAAATGATTCTTTGCAATCGCATATTTTATTTAGAAAAAAATATCTAATTATTCAGTTTATTTTTTTTCTATTTTAACAACGAATAAGGCAACTAAACAGAAACGAAAGACGGCAACAAACCTCTAATTCTAAACAAATTCTCCAATAATGTTTCTCAAATGCGATAAAAACTACCCTATATTTGCGCAACTATATTTCTCATGAACCATACATTGCTATCTTCTCCTTTACAGGGGTTTACAGATCATAAATTCAGAAACGCTTTCAACCATTTCTTTGGTGGAATAGACACGTTTTATGCACCCTATATTCGTTTGAACGGAAAATTGGTAATTAAAAATTCCTATCAAAAAGATATTGCGTTAGAAAATAACACTGAGTTAGAAGTAATACCGCAAATTATAACCAATGATGCAGAAGAGTTTCTATTTGTTTCTAAATATGTACGCGAATTAGGTTACAAAGAATTAAACTGGAATTTAGGTTGCCCCTACCCAATGGTTACCAAACGTGGCATGGGTTCTGGCTTAATTAGTGATGCCGAAAAAATAAACAGTATTCTACATAAAGTGCACAATGAATCTGATATTCTTGTTTCTATGAAAATGAGAATGGGCTATGAAAATCCTGAAGAAATCTTAGATGTTTTGCCTATTTTAGACACCTATCCTTTAAAAAATATTGCAATTCATGCAAGAATAGGAAAACAGCTGTACAAAGGTGGAACGAATTTAGAAGCGTTTCAAAAATGTTTGGACAACAGCAAACATAAAATGTATTATAACGGTGATATTACTTCTGTTGCAGCTTTTAAAAAGTTAGAAGATCGTTTTCCTTCTATAGACCATTGGATGATTGGACGTGGCTTAATTGCAGATCCTTTTTTACCAAGTATGCTTAAAAAAAATACCACAGAATATCCAAAAAATAGATTTGATATTTTTAGTGACTTTCATGATCGTATTTACCAAGAATATGACGCTGCACTGTCTGGGCCGACGCCTATAAAAATGAAAATGCTTGGTTTCTGGGAGTTTTTCTCTCAAAGTTTTGCAAATCCGCAGAAAACCTATAAAAAGATTAAAAAAGCCCACAGCCCGAAAAACTACCAAAAGGCGGTAGGTGAAATTTTAAAGGAAGCAAAAAACGGTTAACTTACTTCCACCTAAAAACGGCCATCAAAACTAAAAACCATTAAGAGCTTTCACGCATTTGATCTGCCTCTAGATTTTCATTTTTAAAATCCTCTAAAATCTTTGCAATAGAAACATTTATACTAGCAGCATCTATATTGTATTTCGGATTGAACCCTTTTTTCTCTGGAAAATTCTCAACCATCAATGTTGAAGAAGGAAATGCAAAATCAACTCCCAATTCTTTAGCTAATTTTACAATTGCCATATGCAATCTGTGCTTCGAAGATTGCTCTGTACCCCAAGCCAAACTTTTAAAATAGACGTTTACCATTATCAATAAAGCAGAATCTCCAAATCCCGTAAATTCTACGTTGTAAGAGTCTGATCGTGTTTCTGGATGTGCAATCACTATTTCTCTAAGTCCTTTTACAAACGCTTCAATTAATTCTGGCGGTGTATCATAACGCACACCTAAGTTAGTATTGTAACGTCTAAACAAACGCAAACCTTTGTTATTAATAACAATTTCAGACAACTTACTATTTGGAATTTGATATACAGAAGTATCTGCGGCACGCACACTTGTAGACCTAAATCCGACTTTTTCAACGGTACCTGAAACTTCTCCAGCCTCAATCCAATCTTCGATATGAAAAGGTTTGTCTATAAAAATCATAATAGTACCTATTAGGTTTTTTACCGTGTCTTGAGATGCTAACGCCACTGCCAAACCACCAATGGTTGCACCTGCTAAGATAGTACCCGTGTCTACCCCAAAAAGAGAAATTAACCTTAAAACACCAATAATAATAACCAACCCTGTAAAGAAATTATGCAGTATTGGTGCCAGTTGATCGTCTAATTTACTGTGTGTTTTGGCTGTAAAAGAGCTGTACACTTTCATTACAACATGCACTAAATTTAAGAAAACATAGGTCCAAAAAACAACCTCTGCAATGTCTATAAAAAGAAATGCCCAAGTATTGGTTTCTAAGCTAAACTGAAGCGATGGAACTACTTTCTTTATAAAACTGATTGCCAATAGCAAACTAATAGGTCTTGCTAGTTTCTTTAAATAGGCATCAAAACTAATATCTGTACTTTTTGTTAACCTGTGCTGAATAAAATTCAGTAAATAAAAGATGATTCTTTTGAAGATGTAAAATAAAATTACGCCAAGTAAAACGAATATAACAGCCATAAACAGCTGCCAATATTCAAGTCCCATTATTTTCTTGTGTCCTATTTCTGGCACAATATCTTGTATTTTTTGAACGTACCACGGAAAAACAGCGCTATACAGTGCGTCTGTTTTTTTTGTAGTCTCAGCAGAATAATACCATTTTTCTCCTATTTTTTCTACAAATATTTCTGGCATCCTTTCTGGAAAAGGAGTGTATTTCTGAATAGAAGAAAGGCCAACCGAATCTTTAAAATTTGGATCTTTAGGTACCAGATCAAAATCTACAAACAAGCCTTTACCGTCTAAAATCTTCTTAATTCTTATTACTTTTTTAACCGCTTCTTTTTCAGACAGCCCTAAAATTGTCTTTGCTGCTTTTTTAGGTTCATAAGAATCTGACTGTAAAAAGTATAAATGTGTATATAAAGTGGCATGCGGATTGTTTAAATCTACCCCTACAGAATCCTTTTGAGCGTTCGAAATAAAAGATACTAAAAATAATAAGTAAAGTAATTTACGCATAATGTAGGTGTTAAATTGCTGTTAAACGAAATACAAACTTAAACCTTTTCGTTTTTGAAACGTCAAAGATGTATAAATAATAAAATTATGAAAAATATAGCATCCATTTTAATACTCGTGTTCGCTTTTACTTTTGGTACACAAGCGCAGAAAAAAAGAGATTACAAAAGCGCCAAACTTACTACTGAACAACAAACAAGTTTAAAAGTGAAACAAATGACGTTGGCACTCAGTTTATCTGACGAACAACAAAAACAGGTACAACCATTACTTTTAGCTGCAATGAAAAATAAGAAAGTTTATATGGAGAAGAGAAAAGAAGCTAGAAAAGAGAAAAAAAGACCGACTTCAAATGAAATTTATGCAATGAAAAGTCAATTATTAGACAATCAAATTGCTATGAAAAGGAGTATGAAAAGCATCTTAAATCTGACTCAGTTTCAACGATTTGAGAACATGCAAAAGAAAAGGACCATGAAAGTTAAGAAAAGGATGCAAAGAAAAATTGAACAAAGGGGCACAAACACCGGAAGAAACGTTGAAAGATAATTTGATTAGTTAATTAGTATGCAAACACTCAATTTCATTTTAGAAATTGGGTGTTTGTTTTTCTGCTCTATTCTTTAAACCAACCAGCATATTTTACGTAATTATCTGAAATTCTATTGATTTCTCCTGAAATTAATTCTTGCGAAATGTCTTTTACTTTTTTAGCAGGAACCCCAGCATAAATACTGCCACTTTCTACATGGGTGTTTTTGGTAACTACAGCACCGGCGGCAATAATTGAGTTCGATTCTATGATACAATCGTCCATAATAATACTTCCCATACCCACCAAAACATTGTCTTTAATAGTGCAACCGTGTACAATAGCATTGTGCCCAATTGAAACATTATTACCAATAATTGTAGGCGATTTTAAATAGGTTGCGTGGATTACGGCACCATCTTGAATATTTACTTTGTTTCCTATTTTTATAAAATGTACATCTCCACGAATTACGGCATTAAACCAAACGGAGCATGCTTCACCTAAAGAAACATCGCCAACAATAGTGGCATTTTCTGCAACGTAACAATCTTTTGGTATTTGTGGATGTTTTCCATTTACTGGTTTTATAATTGCCATAATTTCTGTTTGAAACACGAAAGTAAAGAAGTTTTAAGTAGTTCTCCTTTTATTATTGCACTATTAACTTCTGACCTAAAGAGATAATAGTGTCAGATAAATTGTTAATCATTTTTAAATTTTCAACAGAAATTGAAAATTTTCTAGAAATGGAATACAAGGTATCTCCTTTTTTAACTTCGTAGGTGTTCCCTTTTACGCTCAGAGCCGATTTTTTGTCAGCCTTCGCAGGAGCTACTTTATTAAATCTTTTTGAATTCTTTCCCTTTTTGAACTTATCAAACTCATAAAGTTGGTAGTCTTTTATAATTTTTAAAAGCTTTGAAGGGTATTTTCTATCTGTAGCATATCCTGCTTTTCGCAAACCATACGCCCATTTTTTGTAGTTTTTAATATTGTAATCAAACAAGAAAGCATACCTTTTTCTCTGAGTTAAAAATAAGGAATGGTCATTGTAAGAAGTAGCTATGTATTTGTATTTTCTAAAGCATTCTCCTTTTTCGTCATCATCGTGATAAACGCGCGCTCCTGTCCATTTAACATGACATTTGATACCAAAATGATTGTTAGATTTTAATGCCAATTCACTTTTACCTCTACCAGATTCTAAAATTCCTTGCGCTAAAGTAATGCTTGCAGGAATCTTATATTGGTGCATTTCATTGACTGCTATTGGCGCATATGTTCTAATATAGGCAAGAGTTTCCCGGTTTAACCTTGGGTTCTTTTTAGCAAGTTTTTTTGTGATTTTAACCTCATTTACAGAAGGCAGGTCTTTTGGTTTTGACTCTGTAATTAAAGTACCCGGATTTTTCTTATGAGCAACCCTCTTCTTAGCACCACAATTAGATAAAACGAACAAAAATAGGATACTAAAAAGAATTTTTAACTTCATTAGATGTGTATCGTTTGTTTATTTTTCTTTAATAATTCTTTATTAAAACCTCTTATTCCTTGCAGACCACCTGTATGAATTGCTAAAATTTTAGTTCCTTCTTTAAACGTATCTTTTTTAATCAAATCTAAAATTCCGAACACCATTTTACCTGTGTACACAGGATCTAGC
>Ga0075441_10001365_pt1 | contig 11762 bp, 8 predicted proteins | sample CoawatmetaG00DNA_FD_71582 | JGI IMG/M metagenome (GOLD analysis project Ga0075441, IMG submission 71582) | Marine microbial communities from the West Antarctic Peninsula - Coastal water metaG002-DNA | ecosystem: Environmental > Aquatic > Marine > Coastal | place: Atlantic Ocean: West Antarctic...
ATTATGAGTAGCGGACGTATCGTACAGATTATCGGCGCTGTAATCGACGTGGAATTTCCACGTGATTCTGTGCCAAAAGTATATGACGCACTAACTGTAGACACTAAGGGTACCACCTTAGAAGTTCAACAGCAGTTGGGTGACGGCGTAGTACGCACTATCGCCATGGGCCAGACCGAAGGTCTAAGCCGTGGTTTAAACGTATCTAACACCGGTGGCGCCATCAAAGTGCCTGTAGGCACAGCCACCTTGGGCCGCATTATGGACGTATTGGGTAACCCCATCGATCAGTGTGGACCTATTGGTGAAGAAATTCGTATGCCAATTCACCGTAAGGCGCCATCTTACGCTGAGCAGTCAGCGAGTAATGAGTTGCTAGAGACTGGTATCAAAGTCATCGACTTGGTTTGTCCTTTCGCTAAAGGCGGTAAGGTTGGACTATTTGGTGGTGCTGGCGTAGGCAAAACTGTAAACATGATGGAGCTTATCCGTAACATCGCCATCGAGCACAGTGGTTATTCTGTGTTTGCAGGCGTGGGTGAGCGTACTCGTGAAGGTAACGATTTCTACTATGAGATGAAGGAATCCAATGTATTGGACAAAGTATCTCTAGTTTATGGTCAAATGAATGAGCCCCCAGGAAACCGTCTACGTGTGGCGTTAACTGGCCTTACTATGGCTGAGCAGTTCCGTGATGAAGGCCGTGACGTATTGTTGTTTGTTGACAACATCTACCGTTACACCCTAGCAGGAACTGAAGTGTCTGCACTACTAGGCCGTATGCCTTCTGCCGTAGGTTACCAGCCGACTTTGGCGTCAGAAATGGGTGTCTTGCAGGAGCGTATTACCTCCACTAAGACAGGTTCAATCACCTCAATCCAAGCGGTATACGTACCAGCGGATGACTTGACTGATCCCTCTCCAGCAACCACATTCTCGCACTTGGATGCCACCGTAGTATTGTCTCGTCAGATCGCAGAATTGGGTATTTACCCAGCTATCGATCCACTTGATTCAAGCTCACGTCAGCTAGATCCATTGGTCATCGGCCAAGAGCACTACGACATTGCGCGTGGCGTTCAGGGTATCTTACAGCGTTACAAAGAGCTCAAAGACATCATTGCTATCCTAGGCATGGACGAATTGTCTGATGAAGATAAGCAAGCGGTAACGCGTGCTCGTAAGATCCAGCGTTTCTTGTCTCAGCCTTTCTTCGTTGCTGAAGTATTTACTGGTGCATCTGGTAAATACGTTTCACTTAAAGACACTATTGCTGCCTTTAAGGGAATTTTGGCTGGCGAGTACGACGATCTTCCAGAGCAGGCCTTCTACATGGTTGGCGGCATCGAAGAAGTAGTCGAGAAAGCTAAGAGCATGTAATTGTTTGGGCTTGGACCTTTTGGCTGTTGTTAATAGGCCAAGCCCTGCTTAAGAGGATAATCATATGGCTACCAGTGTAGATTGCGACATCGTTAGTGCAGAAGAATCCATCTTTTCAGGTAAAGTACAGTTTATTTCGCTTACCGGTACCTTGGGTGAGCTCGGCATTACTCCGGGCCACGCAGCACTATTAAGTGAAGTTAAGCCAGGTCCAGTGCATATGCGCTTAGAATCTGGTGAAGAAGACGTATTTTACGTGTCGGGTGGTTTCTTGGAAGTTCAGCCCCACAAGGTGATCTTGTTGGCTGATACAGCACTACGTGCAGCAGACTTAAACGAAGCCGCTGCAGAAGAAGCTAGCCGCCAAGCCGAGCAGGCTATGGCAGATAGAAGTTCTGAATTTGAATACTCACGTGCAGCGGGTCAATTGGCCGAAGCCGCAGCTCAACTGCGTACTTTGCGTCAGATTCGTCAGAAACTAGGTAAGTAAGAGGTTCTTAGGGAACCCTAAAAAAGGCAGCCTTGGCTGCCTTTTTTGTATCTCCAAAACTACCAACATCCATGGCGCATGCATGAGCCGACACAAAGCTCAACTAACCCGTTATACTGCATTGGCATCAGGGGCATAGCTTGCCATAAGTGAGACCCACGATTAGCTTAATAGAAAAATTAACCTGTTTTGATGAACTTTAATGGCGTACAGCGTCTAATTTAAAGATATGAATTTAAGGCCATTTGGTAAGGACCGTTGATGTTGTTAGAAGTGATCATTCTCGCGGCTGGTAAAGGCACCCGCATGCGCTCCGACCTGCCTAAGGTGCTCCACCCCCTTGCGGGCAAGCCCATGTTGGTGCATGTGATCGAGCAGGCACAAACACTCCAGCCCAGCCGTACCCACGTTATTGTAGGCCACGGTGCTGACCAAGTTGCAGCCGTCGTGCAACCCATGGGCGCCGAATGTGTAACTCAAACTCAACAATTAGGCACTGGCCATGCTGTGGCGCAAGCCATGCCTGGGGTTGATGATAATGCGATAGTATTGGTGTTGTACGGCGACGTACCTCTCGTGCCAGCCGCACTAATGCAACAACTGGCTGACCAAGCCGTGCATAACCAACTGGCTATTCTCACTGTGACTCTTAAGGATTCAAACGGATATGGGCGCATTCTACGTAACGAGGCAGGCCATATCCAAGCCATCGTTGAGCAAAAAGACGCCACGACTGAGCAACTAGAAATTAAAGAAATTAACACTGGTATTTTAGCCGCTAAAGCCAGCCTGCTGAATGGCTGGTTACCGCGCATTCGCAACCACAATGCTCAGGGCGAAATCTATCTAACGGATATTGTTGCCATGGCCGTTGCTGACGGTATCAGCATCGATCATTTTCAACCCCACTTTCCACAGCAAACCCAAGGCGTCAATGATCGTGTCCAGTTGGCCGAGCTTGAACGCTGGCACCAACGCCAGCAGGCTCAGCAATTATTGCGTGATGGCATACAGTTGGCAGACCCTGAACGTTTCGATTTGCGTGGGCAGCTAACAGCCGGTACCGATATTTTTATCGACATTAACGTCATTATTGAGGGTCAGGTTAGCTTAGGTGATGGTGTGTTCATTGGCCCCAACTGCCACATTAAAGATGCTTATATTGGTGCTGGCACCAAGGTATTAGCTAATAGCGTCATTGATCAAGCCCAAGTTGCAGCTAACTGTAACATTGGACCCTTCGCCCGCTTGCGCCCTGGAACTATCCTGCAGGACCATGCCAAAGTAGGTAATTTTGTTGAAACCAAAAACACCACTTTGGGCCAAGGCTCTAAAGCTAATCATTTCACTTATTTAGGGGATACTCTAGTCGGTGAGAATGTGAACATCGGTGCAGGTACCATTACCTGCAACTATGATGGCGTTAACAAGTTCAAAACCCACATTAATGATGGCGCCTTTATTGGCTCAAATAGCTCCCTTGTGGCACCCCTCAATATTGGCATAGGCGCCACTATAGGTGCAGGATCGACCATTACCAAAGACGTGCCCGCTGACAACCTAGCCATTGCACGCGGCAAACAACGTAACTTAGCCACCTGGGCTAAGCCTGTAAAAACTTAACCAAGGAAAACCTAACATGTGCGGAATCGTGGGTGCCATTGCTCAACGTAATATCAGTAGTATTTTAGTCGAAGGCTTAAAGCGGCTAGAATACCGTGGCTACGATTCCTCAGGCGTGGCGGTGTTAAGTGACCAAGGCTTACAGCGTACCCGACGTGCGGGTAAAGTCGCCAGCTTAGATGCAGCGCTCACTGCACAACCCTTAGCTGGCCGCCTAGGCATTGCCCATACGCGCTGGGCCACCCATGGTGTGCCTAATGAAACTAATGCTCACCCACACTGGTCTCACAGCAGTTTAGCGGTGGTTCACAACGGTATTATTGATAATTTCGAAGCCATTAAAGCCGACCTCATCGCTACGGGCTATGCTTTTGAGAGTGAGACTGACACCGAAGTTATTGCTCATTTAATCCACCGTAACCGTGAACAGGGCATGTCGTTAACCGCCGCAGTGCGGGATGCTGCAGGCCGTTGTGAAGGCGCTTATGCCCTTGGTGTGGTTGACGAAACTGAACCCGATCTGTTGTTGGCTGCACGTAAAGGAAGTCCTTTAGTGATTGGTTTAGGCAGTGATGAAAATTACATTGCGTCTGACCAACTGGCATTATTACAAGTGACCGACCAATTTATGTTTCTAGAAGATGGCGATATCGCAGCCATCAGCCGTACTCAGGTGACGGTCACCGACGCCAACGGTTTGCCGGTTGAGCGTCCCACTCACCGTTATGAACACAGTGAAGAGAGTAGTGATAAGGGCGCCTATAAGCACTACATGTTAAAAGAGATTAATGAGCAGCCTAAAGTGGTGTCTAACCTCATTAACCAGCAAATCATTGCAGGGCAGTTGCAAAACATTCTCCATGATAGTGCGATTGAAGCCTTATCAAAGGCTAAAAACGTCCAGATTATCGCCTGTGGCACCAGTTACTTGGCAGGCATGGTGGCAAAATATTGGATCGAAAGCTTGGCAGGCCTTGCTTGCCAAGTAGAAGTAGCCAGTGAATATCGTTATCGTCAGGCCGTAGTGCCTGAGGATACACTATTGATTACCTTGTCACAGTCTGGCGAGACAGCTGATAGTTTGGCGGCATTACGCCACATTGATAAAACCAAATTGGCCGCCAGTTTAGCGATTTGCAACGTGGCATCAAGTAGCTTAGTGCGTGAGTCAGATATGGTACTACTAACCCAAGCAGGACCAGAGATCAGTGTGGCCTCCACTAAGGCCTTCACCACCCAGCTGATTACCTTGCTGCACCTAACCCTATTACTGGCTAAACAACGCACCCAGATCGATCTCCAGCCCATTATTGATGCCATGCAAACCCTGCCTGGGGTGCTGCTGAAGTGCTTGCAAATGCAACCTAGAATCGAACAACTTGCGCAACGCTTTGCCGACAAACATCACACCTTATTCCTTGGCCGTGGCAGCATGTTTCCCATCGCCGCTGAGGGTGCCCTCAAGCTCAAAGAAATCTCTTATATCCACGCTGAGGCCTATCCTGCTGGAGAGCTCAAACATGGTCCTTTAGCCTTAGTGGATGCCTACATGCCAGTGGTGGTGGTGGCTCCTAAAGACGACATGCTCGACAAACTCAAGGCTAACATGCAAGAAGTTAGAGCCCGAGGTGGTGAGTTGTTTGTGTTTGCTGACGCCCACGCCAAAATGGCCGAAGATGACGCCACTCATGTGATTGTGGTGCCCGAAGTCCACGAAGCGCTTGCCCCAATAGTCTATGCTATTCCAATGCAACTTTTGTCCTATCATGTGGCCATTATCAAAGGTACCGACGTGGATCAGCCACGCAACCTCGCCAAGTCAGTCACGGTGGAGTAGTTGCACATAGTGGCAGTGTTAAACATTATTATATTGTCGAGCGCTGATGGCAATTAAGTGCACGGGCTGATGGTTGTCTTTCTAGCCAATGCTGTATACAGTAAGATTGGCTATTTATAGGCATTTTGCTAATTTAGCCTAGCCCCAGCCCTCACCTAAGAAGGTTAACTTAAACCAAGTTATGTGAGTTTATTAGACCGCCGCTGTTAACTGGCCCAAGTTAAACTTTAGGCCGATGCGTTAGACACAAGGAGTTGAACTGTGGAAAAAGGTAGTCAACTCGATTATTTAAAGCAGCCATCGACTATGGCGTGGCTTGCTGTTTGGTGTACCAGTCTCATCCTAGTGTTGGCAGCTGCAGTTGTATTTGAAGTTCATAATCAGCGAGTGGATTTTGAAAAAGATGCTAACTCAGCGATTAGTCACATACAACAGCAGATTGTCACCAATGACGTGGCCTTAGCTGGGTTTGGTAGTTTACTAAGCACCATTGGTGTCACTAACCTGCAACAAACACGCCAATTTACCAAGCGCATGCGTGATGCCTACCCCCATATCTACATGTTTGAGGCTTTGTTGAGTATTGACCCATCTAATAAAGCTCAGCATGAAGAACGCATGGCTAACATGGGCTACCAAAATTATAAAATATCGTCCTACGTGTCTAAGAAAAAACCGATGCCACTTGCCCATAAATTCAGGCACACTTTGAGCTACCCTATTGTCTTTATCGACCCAAGTCTTGATGCTGTTAAAGGTATCTTGGGCTTTGATATGATGTCTGTTGCCAGTATGCGTGACACCATTCTGGCCTCCACAGCCTCTGGAAAACCGGCTGCGTCTATCCCTTTTAAGCTGCGTGAAGGTGGCACTGGTTATGCATTAATTAAGGTACTGGATATGGTCGATAGGCAGTCTGTCATGGAGCAGCGTTACGTGCATGGGGGTGGGTTAGCCGCTTTGTTGATCATTAAAACTGACACCATTTTAGCCCCTGTTGCCGATATTATTCCAGCCGCAACCGTGCAGTTACTTTATGGCAAAGAGCGTAAATTAGCAGCGGATAAAATTCTACCTCACACCACCGCGTTGCCCCTTGTGGAAATCGAGACCCTCATCCTAGAACGTGATCTGGATGCACTGGGGCAGTCTTTTACCGTGTCTATCAGCACCCCTGCAGGACTTTATGCAGATCAAATTCTACACCTTACAATGATTTTTTTGTTAATAGTTATTGCCTTCGCTGTGGTTTATCGCACTTTAGTGGCTAAATATCGGCTGCGATTACAACGCGATGTGGGTGTGATAAAGCTTAGTGAGCAGCATGATAATCTGGAAGTGATGGTTAACGAACGCACTACAGAGTTGCAACGTCAAGTAGTCCAAAATACCCAGTTAGCGCAGCAACTGATTCGCGTACAAGAGGACCAGGTGCATCATATTGCAAGAGAGCTGCATGATGAGTTTGGCCAAACCTTAACCGCCATTAAAATTAACGCCCACATACTGGAAAATGCCAAAAGTATAGAGCTTGTGGGTGGCTACGCCAAAGACATTACCACTCAAGCGGATGGGCTGTATAAGACCATGCGTGATATGATTCAACGCCTACGACCAGAGTCCTTAGACATGTTTGGACTAAAAGTGGCGATTGAGCAATGTTTACTTGCCTTTCACTTAGACGAGCAAAATATTGAGCTAGAGCTGAGGATTGACGATTCAGTGAACGATGTAGAAGAAATATATAGCATTGCAAGCTACCGCATCGTTCAAGAATTGGCCAATAATGCGATCAAATATGCCAAGCTCACTAAACTCAAGGTAAGTTTAGAGGTTATTAACCAGCACATACATATTGTTGTGGAAGATAATGGTATTGGTTTTGATCCACTAGAGCATAAACTGGGTTTTGGTTTGTCTGGAGTAGATGAGCGTGTGCGATCTTTAGGGGGTGTTGTCGACATCAGCACCGTTGTTGGTCAAGGTGTAAAGATCGATGTGAGCATCCCCTTAGAGGCCTGTTAAACCACATGATTATATGGAGGAAGTCCCTTGGACTTAGGTGCCCGATTAAAAACCATTCGTAAACGCTTTGGGCTGTCGCAACGCGAGCTGGCCAAATGCGCAGGAGTGACGAATAGCACCATCTCGATGATTGAAAAAAATACCGTAAGCCCATCTTTTAGCTCTTTACTTAAGGTGCTTAAAGGCTTTCCTATGAGCGTGGAAGAGTTTTTTACTACCGATCTGGTCATGAGTGATCAAGTAGTTTTTAAGGCTGATGAACAAGCCGATATGAGCGCCCAAGGTGTGGCCATCAAACTCATTGGCCACAGTGTCGCTGCACGAAATATCTCTATGCTCAACGAAACCTATCCTCCCGGTGCCGACACGGGGGAGGAAATGATCAAGTATGACGGTGAAGAAGCGGGTATTGTGGTGCAAGGTGAAATCGAACTCACAGTGGATCAGCGGGTTTACCATTTAGCCACAGGGGACGGTTACTTTTTCCGTACCCACCTACCCCATCGGTTTCGCAACTTAGGCACCACCATAGCCAAAGTGGTGAGTGCCAATAATGGTAATTTACCTCACTAACGAGAGCCCACGAGGGCTACAACATATCCCGCAAACGGTACCATGTCATCGCCAACATGAGTGCTGGTGTTCTAAGTAGAGTGCCACCAGGGAAAGGTAAATGGCTAATTTTATTAAACAAATCGAACCTTTCAGCTTGCCCTGCAACAGCCTCGGCTAACAGTTGACCCGCCAAGCCCGTTGCCGCTATGCCATGACCAGAAAAACCTTGGGCAAAGTACAAGTCTTTGCCGACGCGCCCAAAGTGAGGTCCACGATTCATGGTAATGGCCACATTGCCGCCCCAAGAATAGTCCATGTTAACATCAGCTAATTGCGGGAATACCGCTAACATACGTTGGCGCATAGACTGTTTTAGATTAGGTGGCGCTAAGGTGGAATAGCTCACTCTGCCACCAAAAAGCATGCGATAGTCTGCTGATAAACGGAAATAGTCCAAAACAAAATTAATGTCAGCAACGGCCATGTTGTTGCTAATTAAGGCTTCAGCGCGAGCCTTTCCAAGGGGCTCTGTGGCGCCAATATAAGTGCCAACGGGCATGATCTTATGGCTAATTTCAGGCACCAATTTACCCATATAGGCATTACCACAGAAAAGCACTTGTGCTGCGGTGACTTGCCCCTGTGCCGTATGACAAATATTGGCCTCAGATTTTCTAGTCACCTTAGTCACCGCTGAACCTGTGTATATGGTCACCCCAGCGTCAAGTGCTGCTTTTGCCAAGCCTAAGGTGTAATTAAGTGGATGAATGTGACCCGAGTTAGCATCATAAAGACCGCCTATATAACGTGTGCTTGCCATGTGTGCTTGCATTTCCTGCTGGTCCCACAAGGTCAAGCTGCTATAGCCATAGGTTTTTTCCAAGGAGTGCTGCCATGTTTCAAGTTCCTGCATGTGTCGCGGTTTTATGGCCGCATGCAGGTGGCCTTGTTGTAAGTCACATTCAATTTGGTGTTGGTCAACCCGCTGGCGCAGAATATCAATGGCTTCTACGGACATGTCCCACATGGCTTTGGCTGCTGCCTTACCCGCCGATTTTTCGATCACTGACATATCGCAGCCATAACCAAATATCATCTGTCCGCCACTGCGTCCAGAAGCGCCCCAGCCAATAATATTAGCCTCTAAAACGGTGACACTATAGCCCCGCTCTGCCAAATTTAGGGCCGCACTAAGGCCAGTAATGCCTGCACCTACAACACATATATCAGCCCTGTGGTGGCCTTGCAATGTGGCGCACTGAAGCTGTTGGTTGGCGCTCGCTGCGTAGTAAGAATGGGTGTGTGCTTGGGTCATAAAAATCCTAAATTTTAAAGAGTGCGTTGGTACCAGTCTATTTCTAAGGGACTAACGTGGCGACAGAACTCTGCATATTCGTGCGCCTGTACTTTGGTATAAACAGCCAAGAAATCAGCCCCAAAGGCGTCAGTGCAGAATTCACTATTGTGCAACATAGCGTAGGCATCGACCCAGTTCAATGGCAAGCTAGGAGGGTTTTTTTGGGCCCCGTTACCCGTGGTTTGAGGGCTCAAAACCAAATCATTGTTGATACCATGAAGAGCCCCTGCTAATAATGCAGACATGGCTAAATACGGGTTGGCATCGGCCCCAGCCACGCGATGCTCGATGCGCGTGGCTGGTCCTGAGCCGTTAGGAATGCGTAATGCCACAGTGCGATTATCCAAGCCCCATGTTGGCGCCATGGCGACAAAGAAGTCGGGTTGAAAGCGCCGGTAGGAATTCACTTTAGGGCAGAGCAAGGCCATGGTTTCTGCCATCGTTGTTTGTATCCCCGCAAGGGCGTTACTCAACAGAGTATTAGGCTTTTGACTCGCATCACAAGCAAACACATTGGTGGCTTCAGCATCCAGCAAACTCATATGGATATGCATGCCACTGCCGGCCTGATCGGCATAAGGTTTGGCCATAAAAGTGGCACCAAAACCATGCTTTTGACTGACACTTTTGATGATACGCTTAAGCAGTATGGCGTGGTCACATGCCATTAAAGGGTCTGCAATATGTTGTAGGTTTATTTCAAACTGCCCAGGGGCATACTCAGCTACAGCGGTAGAGGCTGGAATGTTTTGCGCCTGAGCAGCCAGCATGATGTCATCTAAAAGGGCACTATAGTCATCTAAATTATCGATCGCATAAACTTGAGTGTCGGCCTCACGCAGACCCGTTACTGGTGCTATTGGTGGCTGTAAAAGGCCTGATTCAAGGCGCTTGGTATCGGTGAGGTAGAATTCTAATTCAACCGCAACCATAGGTGTTAAATTCTGTGCTTGATATTGGTCACAGATTCGATCCAACACGTGGCGTGGGTTGGCAAAGTAGGCCTCTCCAGGAATTTGCTCCATCGTGATTAAACACTGAGCCATGGGTTTGGGTTGCCACGGCACCATGGTTAAAGTGTTGGCAACAGCTCTGCAGGGCTGGTCACAGTCACCCGTATCAAAGCCAATGCCAGTGCTTTCAACCGTGTTGCCATTAATATCAAGAGCGAATACCGATCCGGGTAAATAAATACCCTGTTGATAAACCTTAACTAACTCCTGCGCAGGAATGCGTTTGCCTCGTAAAACACCATGTTGATCAGGCAGTAATAAATCGACGCTCACCAAGTCTGGGTGAGCGCTTAGAAATGCTTCGGCTTCGCGGCTCGAGGCGATGGCATGGGGCATGAGCGATAATCTCTTTAATAGGTCTTTGTGAGATGGTAGCAGAAAGGGGGCGATAGACAAGCTTCAACAAAGGTATGTTTGAAATAATACAATTATATTATTATGAAAAATCTTCAAATTAAACCATTAAGATAAAATTATATAATATAAAACAATAAGTTATACGTTGAAATGTGAAGTATTTAAGGTCCTGCGTAGGTGTTCATAATAATAGACACGTGACTTGAAGGTTAAAACCGCTTTATGCTATGGTCGGATACTTGAGCTAATCATTATTTAACCTTAATTGCCATTCTATGTCTAAACCTCTTATCGGCCTTGTTTGCGAAGTCAACCAGGATGGCCTGCACCCTTATCACCGTGTGAGCGAGAAATATGCTCGTGCAGTAGTTGATGCAATGGGCGCTATCCCAGTTTTAATTCCGGCCTTAATGACCCAAGATCACCAGTTAGATATGGATATTGATGCCTTGCTAAGTCATCTTCATGGGGTACTGTTGCCTGGTGGTTATAGTAATGTAGAGCCCCATCACTATGGTGCAACCAGTCGCGCAGGCACTCAGCATGACAGGGCTAGAGACAGCCTAGCTTTAGCGCTAATTCCAGCCGCCATAAAACAAGGGGTGCCCTTGCTGGCTATTTGCCGAGGTTTTCAAGAGATGAATGTGGCTTATGGCGGCAGTTTACACCAGCATGTAGACGAACTAGCAGGCTATAATGACCACCGAGAAAGCAAAGCTGATGCGATAGACATTCAATATGGTCACAGCCATAGTATCAGCTTAGCTTATGGTGGATTATTACAGCAGCTGCATGGTGAGTCAGAAGTCAGAGTCAACTCATTACATGGGCAAGGCATTAATCAGTTGGCCCAGGGCCTAAAGGTTGAAGCGACGTCTGAGGATGGTCTGGTTGAAGCTTTTACAGACCCAAGTGGCGTTAGTTTTAATTTGGCCGTTCAATGGCATCCAGAGTACCAAGTGACTAAGGATGACTTTTATCAATCTATTTTTTCTGCCTTTGGTAGCGCCTGTAACAGCCGTTTACAAGCCAAAGCAGTGGGTGTGTTATGACCAATTTTAATGGCCTTAAAGCCTGGCTAAAAGAACATAAAATAACAGAAGTTGAATGCGTTGTAAGTGACCT
>Ga0075441_10001368_pt1 | contig 11750 bp, 14 predicted proteins | sample CoawatmetaG00DNA_FD_71582 | JGI IMG/M metagenome (GOLD analysis project Ga0075441, IMG submission 71582) | Marine microbial communities from the West Antarctic Peninsula - Coastal water metaG002-DNA | ecosystem: Environmental > Aquatic > Marine > Coastal | place: Atlantic Ocean: West Antarctic...
TGAATGAAAGCATTATCCACTTCTACAGGAACAGGAACACCACCTAAATCAACACTCTCATACAATGCTAATCTAAATGAGATACTTCCATATTCATCCTTCTTGGGATTAATACAATCAGCAATGATTTTTCTATCTTTGGCAAGATCAATTGTAAGTACATCAACAACTGCTGACTTACCTATTCCTGTTCCTCCAATTAGAAAGGGAGCATTGCCACCCTTTAGTACAGATTTCATTATCTGTAATGCTTGACTTGGTTTCATAATTTTATCCTCCAATTATTTACAAGTTAGTTTGGGATAATTCCCATTAGATACACTCATTGAATATATCTAAGGGGAAGTGAGCAGTTTAAATCTTGCTCAGGATTAGAGGCTATCCTTCTTTGATCCGATTGTGAGAAATAAAATTCCCACCCTCAAGTCTTTTTTGGGATTTATATTTACCTTTGGCTGAAAGATCAGTAATTTTATAATTATGTGGGTACTTTGGATGATCACCGCTATGATGAACAAAGTTGATTTCTCCTTCTTCACCATCAACAGTAACTTTAGTACCTATTTTGTATGCACCTTTCCGATCTAGTTCATCTTGTATCTTGTCTTTATCAGGACACTCCGCACAATAAGGCAATTCAATTGCGGGTTGTTCTCCTATTAAAAGCGAGCCACAATTACTGCAAGATAAAGTAGAGTTCTCCAGTTCAAAACACTTTAGACATAAAGTTCCTTCTTCTGTATTGATTACATAAAAATCCTCTACATCTGTAGTATTCTCTGAATACTCATCTCCACAATGAACACAAGTCCACCCATCAGGATAGGCATGGACAGCCTCTTCTCCCAAAATTATTTCTAGGTTCTCTCTGTTTGTTTTTCTCTTCTTAGTCATTACTCACCTCTTCATCTTTCCAATCTTTTCTTACAAAATCGGTAGCACGATACATATGACGATAATAATGAGACTGATAAAGAGAACTCCTTGCCTCTTCCAATTCTTCCAACTCTTCTTCAAATTCACTAGCAATTTGATCAGGTTCTTCAGGTTCATATTCGATTTCATCTTGTAGCCTTTCCAGTTCCTTTTCAGCTAATGATTCAAGTTGATATATTTGGCTTACAGTTAAGTAAACTATTTGTACTTCACTCATGTTGTTAATCCTCCATAGATTAATAGTTAAATTGCTAACAGAATTGTTAGCACCAATAGCCAATCCTAGATTGGCTTTCATAGGATTTTCACCTAATCATCAGTTGGTTTATTGATTTCAAGCAACCACTTGTTTTTTGAATCATCTTTTTGAACATGGTAGACATTACTTGGTTCACCATATTCAATCCCTACAGTTTTACCCTCAAGATAATCAGTAAGAAATTGTCTTGCATCTTCTCTCTTTATCAAAGTTGCAAAAGGATGATTCAATCTATTCCCATCCTCATCATAAACCTCCCAACCTACATGAGTACCTTTGATTCTAAAATCTCCATAGCCATATTCAGTCAGACTTGCATCATAGTGATACCCATTGATGATATCTTGCATATGAGTATGAGGTTTATTGAGTCTCTTCAGTTTTATTTTTCCAGAGACTTTGCATTTATTTATTTTCATTTCGTTCTCCTGTTCTCTCTGTTTGAGGCTCTTAGTGAACTTAAATATGATACAAGTATTGCCTCTCTCAAAGTTTTTGCATTGCTACAATAATTATCTGGATGAGGCTCTAGCCAATGTCTGAATTCACCGAGTCCAGATTTTGAAGTAGTCTCATAAATATCCCAATCATTACATCTGTCATTTCTTTGGATAAGTAGCTTTTCTTCACCGCGTTCATATAAGTAAAGTCCAGTCTCTATTTTTGTGACATATTTTTGTTTTAGTTTTTTATCTAATACTTTCTTTGGTTTATTTGTTCTTCTCATATTATTCACTTAAACCTTGATCAATGATCATAGATTGCTCTTCTACCATTTCAAGGTAGCGTTCACTTCCCATAACGATATGTGAAATAGCAATCAGTTGATTTAGTTTAGATGTCTCGATTCTTCTTTTATTAGAATCATTGACCTGTTCGTATGCTTGCAACAAAGTGCTTGCTGTAAACATATCCACAAGTACACCTTCTATTTCTTTTGCTTGCTTGTCTTTGACAATGGATTGCATTGTTTGAAATGCAGTTGTATTTAAATTTTCCATGATTTTAATCCTCCAAGATTAAATAGTTAATTGTCTGAATTCATCCTTTAGGAATCTTCAGTAGAGATACACATCTCTATTTCAGACTTACTTGGTGTTTCGTTTACCGCCTCTCCAGTATTAAGATTCCACTGTGTCATTGGGTACGCTCTTTTCATTGAGTAATAAAGGATAAAAGAGTTAAGCCTTCAGTTGTCCAAAGTGTGATAATTTTCTGTTGTTCTGTCTCCTAAAAGTTAATTTATATACCCAATATAGACTATTGCAAGCACATTGCAAGCATAGTAAAGCCTATCTTTAACTGGTAAATTATATTTATGAGTAAAGCACCTAAAAAACCAGAGCTGAAGATAGTCAAAAAAGAGCCTGAATTAACGATCAAACAAAGAGCCTTTGTTAATGAGATAGTCAGAGGAAAGTTAGGCTCTTACAAAGAGGCATATGCAAAGGTCTATGATGTTCAACTAACCAAGACTGGCAAGATACCTAAGTGGTGCGAGGTAGAGGCATCCAAGTTAGTTGCTAGCCCTAAGATAGCACTAAGCATTAAGAGGGCTATAGAGCGTAAAGAGAGTGGTTTAATAGCCTCTAGCCTACGAACGAAGAACTATGTAATCGAACAGCTATACAACCAGTCTATCTCAGCAGATACCTCAGCCTCTAAGATCAGAGCATTAGAGTTACTAGGCAAATCAGTAGCCCTCTTCTCTGATGTTGTAGAGACTAAGGAGGCTAGGACTACCATAGACATAGAGCAAGACATAGAGGAGCGTCTGATCAGCCTCTTAGACCAGTCTGAAGGGTAGTTGGAGCTGTAGGTATAGCAGACACCCCTTTTATATAGAAAACACCCCATACCAGTAGACCCCCCACCCCCCTATATATACAGCAGTTACCTGACGATCATATATACATAGTGATCTGCACAGGATATGAGTAACTTTCATGTACCCCCCCCTATTTATTGCATTTTGCTATCTTTTTTTGTATCGTATATATAATTTTTATAGGAAAAGGTGTAGATACTATATACCCCCCATATGGTTATTTTTCAAAAATGTGTTGATTTTCTTGTGAAGTCATGCAAAATGATATAATCGAGAGGTAGATACACATATCTACTATATTAGTAAGTATATACTTAATAAGTGAATACCTAATGTTCTTAGTAAGTTTTTATTTTATTAAGTTATCTACTTATTATTAGGTATACACTTACTAAGTATGAATAAAAGTTTACTAAAACAAATTCAAGGATTACCTCCTACACAACAACAAGAGTTTATTGGCTTGATAGAAGAGTATGAGAGTGCCATTAACAGAAAGAAGTGTGAAGATAGCTTTATGCACTTTGTTGGAGAGATGTGGGCTGCTTTTATTCATGGGAAACATCACGAGATTATGGCTGAAGCTTTTGAAAGGGTAGCTAAAGGCGAACTAAAGCGTTTAATTATCAATATGCCTCCTCGTCATACTAAATCAGAGTTTGCATCTTACTTGTTACCTGCATGGTTTTTAGGAAACTACCCAGATAAGAAGGTTATTCAGACTGCACATACTGCTGAGTTAGCGGTTGGCTTTGGTAGGAAGGTTAGAAACCTAGTTAATAGTAAAGATTTTAAGGAAATATTCCCTGATGTCAGCTTGCAATCAGATAGTAAAGCGGCTGGTCGTTGGAATACCAACAAAGGTGGGGAGTATTTCGCGATTGGTGTCGGTGGTGCTGTGACTGGTAAGGGTGCTGATCTATTAATTATTGATGACCCTCATTCAGAACAAGAAGGAGCAAGTGCTGACATCAATGTATTCAATCGTACTTACGAATGGTACACCTCTGGTCCAAGACAGCGTTTACAGCCTAATGGTTCTATCGTTGTAGTAATGACTAGATGGCACAATAAAGACCTCACAGGTCAAGTTGTGGATGCTAGCATAAAGCGTGGTGGTGCAGATGAGTGGGAAGTGATAGAGCTTCCAGCCATTATGCCTTCAGGCAATCCTTTATGGTCAGAGTTCTGGAGCATGAAAGAATTAAGTGCGTTAAGAGCAGAGTTACCTAACAGTAAATGGATGGCTCAGTATCAACAAGACCCTACTTCAGAAGAAGGAGCATTGGTTAAAAGAGAATGGTGGCAAATTTGGGAAGGTCGTAGTCCTCCTGAGTGTGAGTTTGTTATTCAATCTTGGGATACAGCTTTTATGAAAAACCAAAGAGCTGACTATTCAGCTTGCACTACATGGGGTGTTTTTTACAGAGAAGATAAAGATGAAGGAAAGTTTGCACCTAACATTATCCTTTTAGATGCTCATAAAGAGCGATTAGAATTTCCTGACCTAAAGAAAAAGGCGATGGAAAAATACACAGATTACAAGCCAGATGCTTTTATTGTAGAAGCTAAGGCTGCTGGTATGCCATTAATATTTGAATTAAGGGCTATGGGCATTCCAGTACAAGAATATACACCAAGCAGAGGTAATGATAAGATATCTAGAGTCAATGCGGTATCTGATTTATTTGCATCAGGTGTAGTATGGTGTCCAGAGACTAGATGGGCTGAAGAAGTCGTAGAAGAGTTTGCTGGGTTTCCTAATATGGAACATGATGATTTAGTTGATAGCAGTACGCAAGCTCTGTTAAGATATAGACAAGGTGGATTTATATCATTACATTCTGACGAAGAAGATAAACCATTGGAACACAATCGTATTGCAAACTATTACTAGGAGATTTAATTGGCTATAGAAAGAAAAACAGCTACACCAATAGAAGGAACAATAGAACAAGACCCTGAAGCAGAAGAACTTACGATTGCTATAGAAAATCCAGAGTCATTAGCTATTGAAACAGATGATGGCGGAATGATTATTGATTTTGATCCTAATGCTAGTACAACTGGTGATGAAGAGTTTGAATCTAATCTAGCAGAATATATAGAAGAAAATGAATTACAGAAACTAGGTAATGAATTAATTAATTCTTATAGTGGTGATAAAGACTCTAGAAGAGAATGGGAAGAAACCTATATAAAAGGTCTTGACCAAATGGGTTTAAAGATAGAAGAGCGAACTGAACCCTGGGCTGGCGCTTGTGGTGTATTTCATCCAATGTTAAGTGAAGCTGTCATTCGTTTTCAATCGCAATCTATTTCTGAAATGTTTCCAGCACAAGGTCCAGTAAGGACTAAGATTGTTGGCAAAGTTACAGAAGATAAAGAAAAACAAGCACAAAGAGTACAAGATTATCTAAATTATCTGCTTACTTATGAGATGACTGAGTATAGGACAGAGACTGAAAAGATGTTATTTTCTTTACCTTTAGCGGGTTCAGCGTTTCGTAAAGTTTATTATGATGAAGGCTTAGGCAGACCTAGTTCTATTTTTATTCCAGCAGAGGATGTTATTGTTAATTATGGTGCAAGTGATTTAGAAACTTGTCAAAGAGCTACTCATTTGATGCGTAAATCAACAAACGAAGTACGCAAAATGCAAGTAAGTGGATTTTATAGAGATATAGAACTTCCTGAAGCAGACAATAGTGAATCGGATATTACAAAGAAATATAGTGATTTAACAGGTGAGTCAAGCACATTTAATTATGATGATAGACAAACCATTATTGAAATGCAGGTTGATCTAGACCTTATTGGTTATGAAGATAAAGGTGAGGATGGCGAAGAGACAGGAATAGCTTTACCTTATGTTGTTACAATGGATTACCCAAGTGGTGTAATTCTAAGTATAAGAAGAAACTATTACGAAGATGATCCAAAGAAATTAAGAAGAATGCACTTTGTTCATTATCAATATCTTCCTGGTATTGGTTTTTATGGCTTTGGTTTGATACACATGGTAGGTGGATTAGCTAAATCAGCTACATCTATACTAAGACAATTGGTTGATGCAGGTACTTTATCTAATCTTCCTGGTGGTTTAAAAGCTAGAGGACTTAGAATCAAAGGCGATGATACTCCAATTATGCCTGGTGAATTTAGAGATGTTGATGTTCCTGGTGGTGCAATACGAGATAATATCACCTTTTTACCTTATAAAGAGCCGTCAGGAACTCTTTACCAACTATTACAAACAATTGTAGAAGAGGGTAGGCGTTTTGCTAGCATTTCAGATATGAAAATATCAGACATGAATAATCAAGCACCTGTAGGCACAACACTAGCATTGCTTGAAAGAAACATGAAAGTAATGAGTGCAGTACAAGCAAGACTTCATGCCTCTATGCGTAAAGAGTTTGACATACTTGTTAATATTATTACTGACTTTACTGACCCCGCTTATCCTTATGAAATGGATGAAGAAGAATTTATTAAAGCAGAAGATTTTGATAGAAGAATAGATGTATTACCAGTCTCTGACCCTAATGCTTCAACAATGGCACAAAGAATTATGCAATATCAAGCTGCAATGCAATTAGCACAGTCAGCGCCAGAGATGTATAACTTAAAAGAATTACACAGACAGATGCTAGAGGTTCTAGGAATAAGAAATGTAGAAGATATTGTACCTACAGATGATGAGGTTCAGCCTGTTGATCCAATAACTGCTGTTCAAAATCTTATTAATGGTATTCCAGTACAAGCATTTGTATCTCAAGACCATGAAGCACATATAGCAACAATTGTATCTATACAAGAAAATCCAGAAATTATGCAATTGGTTGAGCAATCACCAAAAGCACCTTCTATAATGGCAGCAGCATCAGCTTATGTTAATGAGCATTTAACAATGCAATTTAGAAAACAAGTTGAAATGGAAATGGGTGTTGAATTACCAGCAGAAGGTGAGCCATTACCAGCAGATGTAGAAAAACGAATTTCTAGTCTAGTTGCTGAAGCAGCAAAAAGAGTATCAGCTACTTCGCAAGCACAGGCAGAACAAGAAAGAATACAAGAACAACAAAAAGACCCATTAATTCTAGCTAAAGAAAGAGAAATATCTATTAAAGAAGGTGAGCTACAGCGTAAGACAGAAGAAGGCAAAGGTAGATTAGAGTTAGATGCTATGAAAGCTGCTGCTAATGTAGAGATAGAAAAGAAAAGACTTGCATCACAAGCTGAAATTTCAGGATTGAATATAGGACAGCGTATTGCTAGCGATTTGCTAGAAGCACAGCAACTTAAAGATAAACAAGCTAGAGAAGATTATCAAAAAGGTGTTGACATTGGTTTAGAAATAGCAAAAGATAGCAATACGAATGACAAATAATATCAAAGAGCAAGCAATAAGTATGGAAGGGTTATCTCTTTCACAGTTTTTAAAGAAAAGGCTTAGAGATATTATGAATCAACACGCTGACCATGTTTCGACAGGAGCTTGTAAAGATTATAGCGAATATCAAAAGATGGCTGGCATAATAGAGGGTTTAGCCCTCGCAGAACGTGAAGTTTTAGACTGGACAGATAAACACGTTCAAGAATAGGAACTCGACTCCTCAAAAGTCGTGCAAAAATATGAAAAGTGAAGCATTAAAGAATATACCTGAACCAGATAGTGTTGAAAAACCTATAGTTGATGAAGATATTAAGAGTCAACTTCCTGAACCTAAAGGATGGAGAGTTTTGGTTGCTATGCCTAAGCCTGATGAAAAGACAGAAGGCGGTATTATCAAAGCATCAGTTACAGTTAAGGATGAAGAGTTAAGTAATATATGTGGATATGTTATTGAACTTGGTGAAGAATGCTACAAAGACCCAAAAAGATTTCCTTCTGGTGCTTGGTGCAAAAAAGGTGATTGGGTTTTATTTCGTGCTTACTCAGGCACTCGTATAAAGATGTATGGACAAGAGTTTCGTTTAATTAATGATGATACTGTAGAAGCAGTTGTCGATGATCCAACAGGAGTAGTAAGAGCATGAGTCAAACAGAAATAATTAATGAAGAGCCAGTAGTTAGTAGTCAACCACAATCAAAAGAAGATCAATTTTTTGGTAAAACGACTGAAATAAATTCAGAAGTTAATGATAATCTAGAAGTACAAATTATAGATGATACACCTGAAGAGGATCGCAGACCTAAAAAGTCTAAAGAATCAAATGAAAAAGTTGACAATGAAGAGCTAGATCAAGAAATAGCAGATTATAGTCAAAGAGCTGCTGATCGTATTAATAAAATTAAATACGAGTATCACGAAGAAAGAAGAGCTAAAGAAGCAGCAACTAGAGAATCTAGAGAAGCTGTAAATAGATTGCAAACTATGATGTCTGAGAATGAAAGACTGCAAAAAATAGTTGAACAAGGTGGAGAAGCTTTAAATAAAACAGCACACAACAATGCTTTATGGGCAAAACAGAATGCTCAAGTATCTTTTAAAAAAGCTTATGAAGAAGGTGATGCTGATGCAATGTCTCAAGCACAAGAACTATTATCAAAAGCTACTCTAGCAGAACAACAGGCTAATTCTACTGCTCAAAGAGTTCAAAATCATGTTGTTCAGAATATGCCAGCTCCAGAAATACAACAACCTGCACAGCGTCAATTAGACCCTGATATGGAACAATGGGCAAAAAAGAATACTTGGTTTATGGGAGGAGAAACTTTCCAACAAGACATGACTTCTTATGCTATGTATTTAGATCAAAGAAGCAAGCATGACCCAGCAAGTAGTCCTGTAGATTATTATCAAGAAATTGATAAAGAAATGAAAAAAGAATTTCCAAGCTTTTTCGGTGTTCAAGCAGATAACAATTCAGAAATGATTGTTGAAGAAACACCAAAACGACAACGCCAAACAGTTGTTGCAACCGCAACGAGGGATAGCGGTAACAAAAAACCCACGCAAATACGTCTGACTAAAACTCAAGTTAAACTAGCTCGTCAACTTGGGATTACACCAGAAAAGTATGCAAATCAACTACTAAAGGAGAGTTAAGATGGCAGATCAAGATAACACTATAGATAAAGTGGAGGAAAGTTCTGTTGAGCAATCCGAAAAGCAAGAGCGTACCCCTAGAGGGTTAGAAAGCCGAGAGGCTGTCCAACGTAAAGTAAGTTGGGAAAATCCATCAAATCTACCTAACCCTGAACAACAAGAAGGCTATGTCTTTCGTTGGATCAGGACAGCTATTTTAGGACAGACTGATAATCCAAATGTATCTAGAAGATTTAGAGAAGGATGGGAACCATGTGAATTGGAAGATCATCCAGAACTTCAAATACATATGATGGATTACAATTCTGAATGGGCTAAGAAAGGTAATGTAGAAATTGGTGGACAGTTATTATGCAAGATGCCTAAAGAGACTGCGGAAGCAAGAGATGCACACTTTAATCAGGAAGCACAAACTCAAATGGAAGCTGTAGATAACGTATTTTTAAAAGAGAATGATCCTCGTATGCCTAAACAAGTATTTGAAAGGAAATCGAGGACAACTTTTGGTAAGGACTCTTAGAGTCTTAATTTAAATTAATTAGGAGACAATTATGTCAACAAGTGCAACTCCTCACGGAGCAACCACTACTGGTACTATTGTCGGTGCAGCCTTTAGTAATAAAGTAACACATTATAAAATTAAGAATGCTTATGGCACTTCAATTTTTTATGGTGACTTTGTGAAATGGGGTGACGATAATCCAAATACAACTGTCCAAAAAGATACAGGCACAACTGCTTGTACTCCAATTGGTGTGTTTCTTGGATGTGCGTACACCGACCCTACTACTGGTCAATTTACGCCTAATCAATATTTCCCAGCTTCAATAGCTGCGGATGATATTGTGGCGTATGTTTCTACCGATCCATATGTAATCATGCAAATGCAATGCGATGGTGCAGCAGACCAAGACGATCTTGGTAAAAACTGTGCCGTAGTGCAAACTGCTGGTTCAACTTCTATCGGAAGAAGCAAAAACTCGGTTGATATATCAACTGTAGCAACTACAGCCACACTACCTGTTAAGATTATCGCCTTTGTCGATGGTCCTGATAGTGCTGTTGGAGATGCCTACACAGATGTATTAGTAATGTTTAACGCTGGTCATCAGTTGCTTAACGCAACTGGAATAGGCTAATAGGAGATAAATCATGGCAGCTATATCAAGAGCGCAAGAGCTACATCAACTCCTACCAGGACTTAATGCCCTATTCGGAGAAGAGTACAACAATTACGAAAACGAACACGCTGAAATCTATGCAACAGAAAATTCTGAAAGATCATTTGAAGAAGAATTGAAGTTGTCAGGTTTTGGTGCAGCACCCGTAAAAGACGAAGGTTCATCTATCAATTATGATACTGCACAAGAATCTTTTGTGGCTCGCTACACCCATGAGACAATTGCAATGGGGTATTCAATCACAGAGGAAGCTATGGAAGATAATCTATATGTTTCTCTCTCTGGTAGATACACTAAAGCATTGGCTCGTGCAATGGCTTACACAAAACAAGTAAAAGGAGCATATCCACTTAATAATGGATTTAGCACTACTTTTTCTTCAGGAGATGGTGTTGCTTTATTTAGCACAGCTCATCCCCTTGTAAGTGGTGGAACAAACAGCAATAGACCAAGTACAGGAGCTGACTTAAATGAAACATCTTTAGAAGATGCAATCATTCAAATTAGCAAATGGACAGATGAAAGAGGTCTGAAAATTGCAGCGAGAGCTAGAAAACTTATAGTACCAACTGATCTTCAGTTTGTTGCTACGAGGCTTCTACAAAGTGACTATAAAGTCGGAAGTGCTGACAATGACATCAATGCTATTAAAACAAATGGTGTGATTCCAGAAGGCTATTCAGTTAATCATTATTTAACTGATACTAATGCTTTCTTTGTCACAACAGATGTTCCTGATGGCATGAAGCATTTTGTCAGAGCGCCAATGACTACATCTATGGATGGTGACTTTGATACTGGTAATGTTAGATACAAAGCTAGAGAAAGATATTCCTTTGGAGTATCCGATCCGCTAGGTATCTTCGGATCACCAGGTAGTTCGTAAGAACAATTAGGGAGGCTTTAACGAGTCTCCCTTTTTTTATCTAGGATTAAACTTTACCTATCGACTGACCTAGCAGACAACGCCAAAAGACGATAGGTCTTTTTCGGGAGAAAAAAATGGCTAATACAACATTTAACGGACCAGTTAGATCGGAGAATGGTTTTGAACAAATCAGCATCTCATCTAGCACAGGAGCCGTAACAACTAATTTAGATGTGGATAGCAGTGGTAATATAACCACAACAGGTTATGTAAGTGCTTACTCGAATGTCAGCAGCATTACAGCCGCTACCAAATCAGTTGAATCAACTGATTCAGGTACTGTTTATACTTTAAACAGAGCAGCAGGAATAGTAGTAACACTACCTACAGCAGCAGCAGGGCTTAACTATACCTTTATAGTAGGCACAACCTTTACAGGTGCAGGACAAATTAATACAGACAATACCAGTGACTTGTTCTCTGGCTTTGCACAATTATTTGATCCAGCAACTGCTGGCGATACTAATACCTTTATCCCTGATGCCAGTGATGACGATACCATTGATTTGGGATCAGCAGCACAAGGTTGGTTAGTGGGCGGAGTTATTCGTTTACACGCAAC
>Ga0075441_10001370_pt1 | contig 11742 bp, 4 predicted proteins | sample CoawatmetaG00DNA_FD_71582 | JGI IMG/M metagenome (GOLD analysis project Ga0075441, IMG submission 71582) | Marine microbial communities from the West Antarctic Peninsula - Coastal water metaG002-DNA | ecosystem: Environmental > Aquatic > Marine > Coastal | place: Atlantic Ocean: West Antarctic...
CTGTAATGTGGATTACGACCTCTGGTATATGCGATAACGTGATACGTGTAAAGAGATGTCTGAAAAATACTTGAACTTGCTCTCTAAACTAGCTAGGAATACATGTTGTAAACAATTATATCAAGTTGTATCTGACTTTGATCATTGGTACTTTAAATATAAAAATCAGCAACCACAAGACAACAGATTGCTTCAAGATAACTTTTCTATTGAAAATCTTGGTTCTTTAATCTAACAATTCATCCCACATTACAAAAACTAGACTGATACTTCCACAACTTGTGGTCGTCGTCGCGATCTCCTCTATTGCTTTGATAAATAATCTTTTCCCGCCTTTAACATCCATCCTTTGAATATCTCTCAAATCCACATCCAAATCATCACAACAATACAGTACCAAACATATCTCACCACACTCAACACAACCACTCAGCCCAACCCACAAAATGTCCCTCCGCACGATCAAAGCACGTTCATTGGGTCGTCTCGAACTTTTAGAATGGGTCAACACCTTACTAGACGCAGATTACTCCAAAGTAGAACACCTAGGTGACGGAGTAGCCTACATGCAAATTTTAGACGCAATCCATCCCAACCTTCTTGTTCCCTTACACAAAATTAATTTCAATGCCAGAACTGAAAACACTAAAATTTCTAATCTAAGAGTTGTTCAACACGCGTTAGAAGCACACGGTATCAAAAAAGAATTACCGATCAAACAAATGGCTAAATGTAAATTTGCAGACAACATAGAAATGTTACAATGGTGCTACGCTTTTCTTCACACTAAATATCCCGATGCCAATACCTTGTACAAAGCACGGTTAGCACGTGAAGAAGCTATGACTTATCAAGAACGGGCAAGAGATAATCGAAGCGGTAAAAAAAGTAAAAAAGGCAAAAGGAAAGGTAACATCAGGAATACCAGTCATAACAGTAACACAGGCACCCATGGAAATAGTACCAGAATGACGACACCCGATAGACATCCACGAAGAAGTCCCAACAATAGTAACAGTGGTGGTCGTAGTGGTCATAGTCATCGTACTACACCACCTTCGTTCGGCAGTCCTAAAAGTGATCCGGATAGTCCAGATGGAAATGGTATGGTAAATTTAAATTTAATCTCCTCCAATTCATTCAACAATTCCTTAAAACCAGGATTGTCCCGAAGTCCACCCGACGATGTGATCTTGGGTGGCAGTCCCGAAAGCATTGAACGAATGAAAAGTATTGGTGGAAGTGGACGTGGAAATAATGACATTGGTAGAAAAATCTTAAATTCAACACCTTCGGATAAGTATGGTATAGGAATAATGGAAAGGAGGAGTAGTGGAAATGGAAGAGGTGGAAATGGTAGTGGTGGTAGTGGTGGTAATAGTAATAGTGGTGGTGGTAGAGGTGGTAATGGTAGAGGTGGTAATGGGGGTGATGGTGGTGGGCTGAACGGGCATGTGAATAATACTCCTACTGATGAATCGTTGCATGCTTCTCGAATACCAGTGTCATCTTCTTTTTTTTCAAATTTGTACGGGAATAGTAATCGTGGTGATGACGGTGGTAATGATGAAATGAATGCAGATAGATCTATCAGTGACAGTAGTTTAACAGCAGGTTTAATGAATGAAATGATGACGAACAACAGTACGAGTAACAATTCTTTTATCCATCAATCCATGAGTACTAGTTCTATACCACAACAACAACAACAACAACAACAACAACAACAACAACAACCAAAAAGTCCAGTTCAATCGATGAATACTAAAGAATTATTATCTAAAATGGAAAATCAATTAATTACATCTAATGTCTCTGGTGGATTTATAGAACGTCTGGAAGCAGCTGTACGAGAATCTAGTCCAGACAGAAAGACATCAAAAAGGACACCTACACAAAACACTGCCAATAATCAAATAAATCATAGTGGTACACGACAGAATGAAAGTGGTGCAAAACGAAATGTATCATCTGTAGATAGAAAAGAAAAAGAAGCAAGAATGCGTGCAAATTCAAGAAAACAAATATTGTCATTAAAAATTATAGAATTAGAAAATGAATTGACGAAAGACTTGTTGTCGCAAAAAAAATTAGAAGACAATGTAGAAAATGTACGTGTGGAAAGAGATTTTTATTACGATACGTTGCGTGAAATTGAAAATGAATTGAATGAGACAATCACAAACATGCCGGAATTGAAAAGTACGACAACAGCTTTGGAATTGTTATCGATTTTAGAGAGTCAAGAGTTGTGAGTAGAGAGTAGTGTATGTACCACACATACACACACACACGTCTGTGTAGTACAATACACACGTAGTCACGTAAAGATCATCAACAAAGTCGTGTAGTAGTGTGTGTACATTCATGTACCACATGTGCACAAGTGTGTGTCTGCTACTGCTACAGTCGTACCTTCTACCTAGGAAGGTACATTAATTAGTAAACTAAATGTTATCAATTTTTTATATCAATTATAAATTATATGCAATTATGTACAACCTCAATTAAATTCTACCTTGTGGTAATCTTCATCATCACTCTCCTCCTCCTCTTCTTCCACTTGTTTCCTTTTTACCTCTTCTTCTTTTCTACAAATCTCAATTGCCTCTACTGACCTAATTGATCTATCATCTACCACACCATCTTCACTACCATCACTATCTGTCACCACTTGACTTTCACGAAAGATCACCCAATTCTTTACAAAACCTTTCAAATGACTAGTTATATTATTATCACGTATCGGTAAACTTTCCAAAGGTGCTTTACTTTTCCTTAAACTATCCGCTAATGCCGACGCACTAATATTTGTCAATCCCACATTATTTAATTTTAATGTTGTAATCGGAACTCGTGTCGTAATTAAAGTATTTGCAATAGCTAAACCACCTGTATCTCTAATACCAACATTGTTGTTGAGATTTAAATGTTTGAATCGTTTTGTTTTACTACGATCCAACGCCCAACACAATTCAATAATACCTACATCAGTTATTTTATTGTCACTGAGATCTAAATTTCTCAATGGATGATACGATGAAAATTGACGTAATATTAAAGCAAATCTTATTAAACCATCATCACCAATTTGGTTGCAGGACAGGTTGACACGTTTCAAAGGCATTCTAGCTTTTCCTCGTTTGGTTTTTGATTTGTAATTGGAGTGCATGACATTGTTTGTGTCACTGTCATTCATTTTACTTTCATATTTATCTTGTTGATTGTTGTCTTTGTCTTTGTCGTAATCTTCTACGTCTCCCGCCATAACACTAAATGCTTCTGAAATTTCTATCATACCATCATCACCAATACTATTAACACTAAGATCTAAATATTCCAAAGGCAATCTTCGTTTTAGAAACGATCCACCACTATTCAGTGCCCGTCTTTTCAAAGAATTGGCTAATGCAATGACACCTTTATTACTCAGTTGGTTTTTACTGAGACCTAAACGACGTATCGGTGCCGACGTAATTTCTAATGCTTCACCGAGTAATTTTACTCCTTGTGGACCCATATTGATGGACCACAAATTCAAATCAGTCAATGGTACATTTGTAAATTTCAAAGCTTGTGCAATAGACATGATTCCTTTGCGACCAATGCCATGACTGCCTTTAAACATTGATATTCGACGACGTAAAGGTGTAGCTCCATCATTGTGATATAAATCGATAGATGTTAATTTCAAACAAATAGTATTCTCTGGTAGTTTTTTCTGTTCTTTTTGTTCCTTTTGTTTGTGTGTTTTAGTTGTACCTTTATTTCTGTCTCTTTTTTTTTTGATAACAGTTTCATTCATTTTACTTTCAAACAAATCACATTGGTCTTCTTCGATATCCGATTCATCTGTTGTCTCAATTAATCTCTCTTGTGTTTCGTTCCGTGTTATCGTATTCGTCTTAGTCTCATTCGTGTTAGTACTACCCAACAACAACAATTCTGAAAATATTTTAGCAGCTTTACTAGTTAATTGATTGTATCCCAATCCTAATGATTTCAATTTGGGTAAATGACCTTCTTTCAAAACAGCAAATATCCTTTTAGCACCGCTATCTGTTATACTATTGGAACGTAAATCTAAAATTTGTAACGGTGTTTTTGTTTTTTTTAAAGCGTTGCATAGAATTTTTAATCCTTTGTCACCTACAATACATCTGGTTAAATACAAACCACGCAAAAAAGTATGATCAATTAATTCCACTGCTATTTTATTCATGTCAAGAAATCTAGCTCGATCTGGATCAACACGATGTTCCATCGATACATATCTTTCAGAGGGTGGAAACATATTAGTTGCTTTTTCGTATGCTAGATCAGCAGCTACACGATCCATTCTTTTCTTATTGGTCCATGCTTTACGACTAGGCGGTCGAAACCTACGTTGCCATTTTAATTTATCAAAACCGCGTGGCTTTTTCCACATCCATTCTTCTAATAATTTGGCACGATATTCATTAAATTCTTGTTTTAATGCTTCTAATTGTGCTGCTTTTTCTGAAGAAGTAACTATTTGAGAGTTGCGTTTTTTAGATTTCGTTTTTTTTTTGGAAGTTGTTATTGATGACTTGTCTTTTTGGTGATGGTGATTTGATTTTCTACGGTTTTTGCGTAGGGTATCTGGAGTTTTGTTGCTTGACATGTTACCTGTCGCTGACTAGTAGTGACACATGTTTGTTTTCCGTGTCGTGTTTGTACAAATACAGTAACCAGGGTAACAAACAAAAAATCAGCTCTTCTGAAATTCTTGGCTTGAAACCACCAAGAATCGTTGTTGGCAAAAGCAAACTTTTTGTAAAACGCGTAACGGCGCGGCAACTAGATACAATGGGCAGTGCTGCGTAATGGGAAGTATTATAGCAGTTCATCGAAAAGTAGCACCTGAACCAATTGAATCAAAATACGAAGCACATCAAGAAACCAATGAATATGAATCGGAAACTACTACCTTGGAATTTGTTTTATGCGCTCATGATATCGCAGCGTTAGGTATTACAACATTAACTATAACATCAAAAGATATTCTACAACAAACCCGTCTGGTAATTGAATCATTGGCTAAAAAACATTCCCATTTAATACAAGATGGACGATTTTTATTTCTATTGCCAGATGACACTCTTTGTCAACGTGGTTGGGAATACGATTACAAAACATATAATGCTGGATGGAAACGTGCTGGAGGTCTACGTCTTGTTGTCGTTTCGGATCGTCCACCGGAAAAAAACAAAAACAACCAACCAGAAGAAGAAGAAAAACCAACACCAAAGATTATTTATTCCGATTTAGCTTCCACTCCGTCATCACCACCTTCTATCATGGGACGACCACTTCTTACACCTAGTGGTAGCAATACACATACATTAACAGGTGGTGGCAGTGAAATATTAAGAGCATTGAAAGAAGAAGAAAGTGTATTACGACATCAAGAAGCCCTACAACACATCAATGATGAATTTCAAAAAGAGAAAGAATTGGCATATGAATTGGAAACAAAACGTAAACAAGAAATGTCATATACAAATCCACAACATGTTTTAGAATTGGTCCAACATTTTCAAAGTATACTACATCCATACGATACATCGAAAGAAATAGCATGGCGTGCAATACATTTTCATGGTGGAACACGACAATGGTATTTAGATCGATTTGATACATGGTGTCGTTTCTATCACAATAATACTAATGATGAAACTGAACAAGCAAATACTTCTATATCTTCTACACCACCAATTGGTATATTACGGGCTTCAGCAGGAAGTGGTAAAACTTGTCTCGTTTGTCGTCTTTCACAAATAAGACCATACGATGTGGTTGCACTTCATTTATGTAAACATGATGATATAACAACGACAGCTCCCAAACAAATTGTCCGCAATTTGTCGTATCAAATTGTGAGTGCGGCTTCAAAAATATTATTGGGTCAAACTGGTGAAAATGGTGGGGATCCGTCGTGGCCAACATTAGGTAGATATATGGATGCTTTAAATCGTGAAATAAATTCGTTGAGAAAATGTGATTTAGACAGCGATAGTTTGTGTTTAAAAGAATTGTTTCTACGATTAATAGTATCACCATTGTTGTCCACTTCAGCACCAATTGATGGTAGAAAAAGAGTATTGGTTGTAGATGGCATTGATTTGTGTCCTGTTTTGTTGCAATGTATATTAGACTGTGCTGAATCGTTACCAAAATGGATTGGTATATTTGTAACAACAAGAACAGAATGTAAACACATTGAACATATATTATTAAATTGTGGAAATGAATCAAATTCAAAAGTAGAACAAGACGAACAAGATGAAGATGAAAAAATTGAAGATGAAGCAGACGAGAAAGTGGAAGACCTCCATACAACAGTAGCAATGTTGGGATTTGCCATTGAATTGAATGCTATGGATGTACGTGTAGTACTTCGACATGCTTTACGAAATTCACCAATGTATGGTAAAGCAGGTGGTGAATCTGTAGCAACTACATCAACAGTATTAACAAGATCGGTCGCAGCAAGAGAAGAAAAAATACAGGAAGAAAACAATAATGAAATCAATGACACTGAAAATAACAGTTCACCATTAGATCTAGGTGGTGGTTCATCCGTAGTGGAAGCAACAGATGCTTTGTTAGATGAAGCAGTCGCCATTTTATGGAGCAAATCAGAAGATTCAATGCTTGTATGTTCATTTATGATAGAAAAAATAAGACGTCCATCGTCTGAAACATCGTCTAAAAGCAATACAGTTACAAATGAATCTGTGTGGAAAAATGAAGATGATACCAAAGGTAAAAGTCCTGGAACAATATGGCTGCGTGAATTAATGGAGTATCCATCCCGCCTTCACGAATGGTACACGGTTACACTTTGTGAATTACTAGATTTAGATAATGACGATGCTGAAATAGCAGCTAAAAAAAAAGAAATAGAAGACAAAGAAAAGCAAATAGCAGAAAGGAAAGAAAAAATTGTAGAATCAAAAATAAATTCGAAAACAAATTCAATATCGAAATCAATCTCAATCAAACCTTCTGCAACAATAGAAGCTTTGTCATCAGAACAAAAACAACCACCACAACTACAATCACGACAACTCACACCTACACTTCGGTGTCTTCATTTGTTGGCTGTAGCAAGAGAACCATTACATGTTCAAGCAGTAGAAAGTATGTTGAAATGTACAATAAACGAAAGAAAAATACTATCTGCCAGATTATCTTATTTATTTCCTATTCATAATAAAAGAATGCATTCAGTCCATCGTGGATTTACAGAATGGCTCATGGGAGAAACAGATGCGAATGGCAACGAACAAAAAGACGATGACAACAACACAGATGATGATCAAGCAATTGGAATCAAAGTAGAAGAACTACCTTTTGAACGTTCTTTTAAAAGAATGGAATTAGAAATTCAAATCACGTCGTTGTGTTTACATTTATTGGAAACAGCTACAGAATCTTCGTTAATTGAGATATGTAAAAATTATGCGTTAGATGCATTGAAACGAGAAAAAGAAAAAGCAGAAAAAGACAAAGCACGTGCTAAACTTGTAGCTAAACGAAAGAAAGACAAAGCCAATGGTATTGATTGGAAAAAGAAAGAAAAAGAAAAAAGAACAGTAATTGCAGCAGCAGGAGGAACACCGAATCAAAAGGAACAGGAAGAAGAAGACGACGAAGATGTACCATTAGTATGGCGCAATGAAGCACATTTTTATGCATTGCGACATCTACATCCATGTTTGTTGATTCAAAATAGAATAACAGAAGCTAGGTCACTTGCGTTGAATTTTCAATGGATGTTAGCACGTGCTGTAGAAGGTCCAGCATTTGCAGTAGTTGAAGCATTGGAAGGTGTGTTAATAGCTGAAGGTGTTAAAAGTTCTAAAATGAGTGCATCAAACAGTAGATTAGAAGGAACCACGGATGAAGCAGTTGAATTAATAGCGAGTGCATTAAGATTGTCGCTGGGAAGCATCTATGTGGATCCTTGGCAACTTCCCAGCCAATTAGTAGGTCGATTGTTGGGACATGCAGCAGCAGCAAAAGAAATTGCTTTGTTATTACAAGGTGCACGATCGTTTTCGGGAAGATTGCCAAGAAAATTATGTACGCAACACGAAAAAGTCTCAGAAAAAGAACCGTTAAAAGGTAGTGCAGTAGGTGAAGGTTTAGAAGGTGGTTGGTGGTGTCCTGTGTCCTCGTCGTTGAAAACACCAGGTGGCCCATTGCTGTGTACATTGACTGGACATGCGGGTGGTATTAATTCCGTTGCATGGTGTCCTGGTAATAACAATGGCAATATGATTGTTTCTGTTGGTAGAGACGGACAAACAAGACTGTGGAATTTAGATTCAGGACCGAATTCAAGACTATTAATTACAGATGAAGGCAATGCAAAAAATATCAATGAGATGAATGGTAGTGGTATAAATGGTAATGATATGAATGGCAATGGTATGATTGACAGTGGTGCCAATGGTAACGATAGTACTATTGCAATACATGGGAATAACAATCAAAAAATCAATATTACAGATAACAAAACTATGCGTGCAACTTGTTTTTCACCCGACGGTCTATGGATAGCGACGGCTTGCGACAATGGTATAATTAACATATGGAACGCAACGAGTGGCCGATGTGTCAATCGTTTAATAGGACATCGCGATGCAGTCGTGGATGTGCAATGGTCAGCAGATGGTCAAAAAATATTAACAGGTAGTTCCGATTGGAAAGTAAGAATGTGGTGGCCAAACATACATGGAAATGTAACTGCAAAACAAGAAGAAGAACAAGAAGAACAAAGAGAACAACTCGTTGAAAGCAAAAAAGAAGAAGAAAAAAAAGAAAACAATGATAACGATGACTACAATGAATGGAGTGAAGACGATAGTTATGAAGAAACAGAAGAAGAAGCACGCGAAGAATTGTTGTATCAGATTCAAGAAGCCAAACGAGAATACAGAATGCAGAAAGGTTTAAAAGTTCCGGTATCCATGCAACAAGCATATAAAGCAGCTTGGAAAGATTTAGTGTTGCAAGAAAAGAATTTATCGAAGACATTTGAAAAAAAAAGAGAAAAAGCAGGACAAAAATTATTAGATGAGCAACATGCAATGGAACAATTGCGATTAAAGAAACTAGCGGCTACGCAAGACACAGATGCTATGGGTAAAATACCATGGGGAGAGGCAAATATGTTTTTTGATCATATCGAATTAGATGGACATGAATGGAAAGTATCAAATTGTTGTTTTTTATCTACGGACGGTGAAATTGTAGCAAGTTCTGGCGACGACGAAACATTAAGAATTTATGATATTCATTTGAATACTACTTCCAATGGTACTGACATTACCAATACCAATAATATCAACAAGAAACAAGTTTCCACTTTTACAGTGCGGCATGTTTTGTGGGGACATTCCGGTACAGTACGTGTCTGTGAAGGATCACCAGATGGAGAAATATTAGTCAGTGGTGGTGGTGATCATGAAATAAGAATATGGAACGTAGACAACGGTAAATGTTTACAGGTATTAAAAAAACATACAGGTGTTATAATGGCATTACAATTTGATTTGAATGGATCCAGATTATTATCCAGTGGTTGGGAAAACGTAGTTTATTTGTGGGACACCAAGACATGGGAAATATTACTGACGTTGCCAACTATTGAAAATCAAGGTAAGTAATTTGCAGCCACAAACGGAAGAAAAAATTAAAAAACAAAGCACAATAATTTCGAAAACAAAATCAACAACTAAACAATTTTTCTCTCTCTTTCATATATATTGATGTTCCATATGTACTGTCTTTTATTTCATGTCGTTCACTTTGTTTTTTTCTTTTACCAAGGTGCTGTTCTATCTTTTGCCTGGGCACCTGGTGCTGAGCCTGATCGTTTAATTACAGGTAGTTTAGATACTACATTAAAATGTTGGGATTTGCCCGTCTTGTTCCGTCAAGAAAAAGAAAGATTAAAAATATTATCGTTTGATGCCAGTAACAATGAAACAACAATGACTTTAAATGAATTGAAAGAATGGAACAACAAGAAACAAAAAGCACAATTACAAACAAAAATGGAACACAATCAATCCAAACAAGTCATTATAACCGATGTCAAATGGTCACCCGATGGCAATCGTATTTGTACAACTTCTAAAGATTGGACATCTAGAATATGGTCTTCTTTCAACGGAAGATGTTTATTTGTACTTTCAGGTCATACAGGTTCAGCATTAACAATAGGTGCACGAACTGAAGATGGTACACCCCTATTAACTAAAGTACCGGATTCAAGATGGATTTGGAATGCTGACACAGAAACGTTTGAAAGAGAAATGGAAGGACATTCCGGTGCAGTATCTGTTTGTGAATGGTCCAATGATGGTACTTTTTTAGCGACTGCAAGTGTCGATGGTACGTTACGTTTATGGGACAGTGCGACTGGTAAATGTTTAAATATATTGCGAGGCCACAAAAGTTGGATTGGATGTGTCTCTTTTTCACCTGATGGTTCTGGTGTAGTGTCTGGATCTGCAGATCGAACATTGCGAGTGTATTTAACCAATACTCCTTTAGTGATACGATCTGAAACAGATGTAAACGAACAAGACGACAGTGTTTGTTGTTTAAAAGGACATTTAGGCGTCATTACAGATGTACATTGGTGTCCGGAAGGAAATGCTCGAGTTGCTTCTGCCAGTACAGATTGGAGTGTACGAGTGTGGGATTTAGAATTAAATCAATGCACTCACATTTTGGATGGTCATGGTGGTACTGTCAATGCCTTGTCTTGGTCATTTGATGGAAGAAGAATAGGTTCTGGTAGTTCGGATCATACAGTACGAGTCTGGCGTATTTACAAAAGAAAATTTGAATGCACTGACATATTACATGGTCACAATAGTATCATTAAATCAATTGGATTTTCATCGAATGGAAACATGGTGGTATCCGGTGCAGAATATGTGAATGGTGGTGGTGGTGGTGTGGGTGATGTTGATGGCAATGGTACTCAAAATGGATCTGTTATTGTATGGAAAACATTGACAAGAAAAGAAAAAATAGAAGAAGAGAAAAAAAAAGAAAAAGAAATTCAAGCGAAAGAACGAGAACGAAAAGAAAAAGAAGAAAAAGAAAAAATTGTTGGGAATACCGAACTTGCAAAACATGTGACAGAAGTGAAAGTGGTCAATGAGATAGATGAAGTAGGCAATAAATGTATTCTAGACATTGGTACAAGTATGTCAAGACGTTATCGTGCTGATTTCATTCATCTACAAAATCGTAATCCAATTGAAATTATTCAAAAAAATGATCCAACTATTGGTTTTTCGGTTAACGATAAAAAAGATACTGATATTACTGAGACAGGTTTAAAAATATGTCCATCGAATCCAAGACGTGCCTTTGCATTGAGCAGTAATATGAAAACAATTCATGTGTTGAAACGAATTGGTGGGAGTGGAATGTGTGTGGATTGTACTTATTGAGTTGTAAAATGTATGTGACATATTTAATAAAATTTAATTTATTTGTTTACAAACTAAATCTATCGTGTTTAAAGTGTACACGTGTACTAGATTCTAGATTATACTGGTAATAATAAAATGCAAAAACAGATTACCAGAACAAAATATAACAAGATGTACATATATTATACCTTACATCTTCGGTTGGTACGTGTTGGGTACCCTATTTTTTCTTTTATATCAGTCAATATAATAT
>Ga0075441_10001378_pt1 | contig 11723 bp, 5 predicted proteins | sample CoawatmetaG00DNA_FD_71582 | JGI IMG/M metagenome (GOLD analysis project Ga0075441, IMG submission 71582) | Marine microbial communities from the West Antarctic Peninsula - Coastal water metaG002-DNA | ecosystem: Environmental > Aquatic > Marine > Coastal | place: Atlantic Ocean: West Antarctic...
TTCCATTCCCAAATATTTGAAAATATCGTCTTCGGTTTTAAATACGTGATTTACCTTGTCGGTTTTCTTTCCGTTTTTCATGTGATACAGCCCGTGCTCGTTCAGTCTGTAACCGAGCGTAAGTGCACGCTGCCTTTGCGCGGTATTGAAGTTTTTGCTGCCGGTGAAATATAGAACGGCGAATGGATATTCGTCGGTTGGGGTATAGAGAAAGTCAACGCGCCTAGCAGGTTTACCCGACAATTTCGTAACGGTTAGACTTTTTGTCTTTCCACGACTGAGAACCTCTATGATTATTTTCTTCTTGATCAGTCCGTCAATAAAGTCGTCAAATGTCGCCCGATTGTTTGACTGACTTGACACAATAATATCAATGTCTCCGGAAGTTTTCGCGAGTCGACGGTAAGAGCCAACGATGCTGAATTCAGAGTCAGAATGTGCGGATTCTTCAAACACCGCATCCAATTCAGCCTTATAATCGTCAATCTCCTGCCGAGGAATTCGTTTCTCAATATCATCATAGTATTTTACCCCTATTTTCATAGCCTTGGTCAGAAGGTCTTCGCGGTCGCGCAGCTGATCTATTGTAGTGATTCCCTTCTCCACAAAATCCTTCGCTTTTTTTGGACCGATTCCGTAAACCTTAGCCAGCTGATTTACCGGGTCGGTGCGTTCTCTTTCCAACATTGCTATTTTACCGGTTTCAACGTATTCGGTTAGTTTGCTGATAATGTTAGCGCCTATTTGAGTATCAGATAAATCGCTTGCATTAAATATATCACCTTCGTGGGTGATTATAATATTGTTCGCCTTGCGATAACCCAGCGCCCTAAATGGCTCTGCCTTTTTCAACATAATATCTTCCAGTTCATTTAGAACCTCAATGAATTCTTCGTTGTATCGTTTCATTCTTTTAGATGGCTGTGTTTTCTTTATATCATCATACAATTTTAATTTTCTTTTCAACTTTATGGGTTTGTTTAGCTTAATTGTTTTATGGTGTTTACTTGGTAGATTGGTGTTGTTAACACAATACCCATATTTTTTCAAAGTCCGCGTTTTAGGGTTTATTGAAGTGGCGCATATCTCTCCCTTGCTAGTTGTATAGCATTCGTCATGCGACTTCCATTTATATTTATATGGAAATATACACTCGCCCTCCAAAATTTTTTTGTGCTTTTCTAGTTTCCCTTGCTTATTTCTTCTTGTCGCCTTCATATAAATTACGGAAATAATTATCTGAAAATGATTTATCGTAATGAATATCCATATACTTTTTATTTGAGCTTTGTTTCATGGACGAGTCTGCTGGAACACTCTTTACCGATTCTCTATAGAGAGGTATATTTTTTATATCTAACATTATAAATAAAAAATATATAATAATTATATTATGACTTTATTAACTGAAACAAATTCAAATAGTATGGTTGCAAAATATGACGGTGATATACTTAACATAATTGCCGAAAACGATGATGGAGATAGTAAGAAAGTATATATAACCCAGTTAAGCAGAGATGATATCAAAGATATGATAGCGCAGCGTTCAAACGAGAAGCCGCTAGAGGAACGCCTTAAGAGGGACTACAAGTGCAAGTATAATTTTAGAAGACCAACCATTCATCAGCACCGTGGATATGCTAAACAATTGCTAAACTCGCTAAAAGAGATGGATCTGATAATGCAGAGCCCTATAAAAAAAACACCAACTACTAGACGTCGTAAAAGTATCGTTCCTACAAAAACTCGCTCGCGCGGACGAGGAAAACGAGGAAAACCCACGAAACGTAAACAAAAAAAAAGAGGTAAATCCTCAAAAACTATAAAATACACTCCTTATCCCGATAATTTTCTTCAAAAATATAAAAAAAAGAAACCAATAAGCGAAGAATTGAATGAATCTAGTTTAGATAGAAAAATTCCGATAGATAAACTTTCGGATGAGATACCGGATACTATTCGCTAACTAATAACGAATTCATAAAGCAGGTATGACCGATTTACTATGATCTAGACTCGCATCGTCTCATAAATGCGGATTTGTGTATAAGAATAGTTCTCTATTTTGTTATTTTTTTTATATTCTTTTTCAAATTCCCTGCTCGTTTTGCGCAAGTATTGTGACGATGCGTATAAAAGGTCGCACGAAATATCATCATAGTAAATACATTCTATGTGACCGCATTTTCCTTGTTTAATTTTCCTAATGTATCTTAATAGGTTATGAAAATTTTCGTCTGAAAAAATTACTACGTGAACTAATAAAATTTTCTTGTTGTTTGGGTCATCGTTCATAATATACTGGGATTCGCAATTAAAATAACTAGCTTCAGAACGCATCGTATCTGTATTAGTAGCCGATTGTGCAATTTCAATAGCATATCCCATTATATAATTGCTTAATATTTAATGAAATTATTCGTATACTACCATATGTAATAGTAATATGTAAGTATAACAATCACTACTTTTGTGTATTTGTATTATATATGAGTTTTTTAGATACCAAAATTATAATAACCAATACTTTGTTTGCAGAAAATGCAGAGATAACCGAGTTGATTTTACAGGGCATTTCGGGTATTACAATAGAAGGTGCAAATGATTCTACCGGAACATTTATCAAAACACCATTATTAAAAACAAATACAATAGATTTTAGCAATGAAGACCTTTCATTTATTTCGTTTATAAGCGACGTATCATCAGATTTGTCTGCTGGTTTTGTTCAATTTGACGGAACAGATTTGTCGGCTGTAATATTGGAGGTAAATGATTTATCTGTTAATTTTATTGAAAAAAATCAAAATAGTAATAGTAATGGGTATGTTAATTTTATGTATGATGTATCAATAACAAACACTATAAAAGTAGAAAACTTTAAAACCAAGTTTCTCTCGCCTATAGACACATCTATTGTAATATATTCAGATGTATCTTCACATCGTAAATTTAATATTGACACACTTACTAGTAATAATTTTAAAAAAAAAAATACGGATAAACAATTTATAGAAATAACACAAGATGTATCAACAAACAAACGCGTAGAGGCTTTGGACGTTTCTGTTTCTAATTCAGTTAAAGTAGCAAACGATTTGTCCTTAAGTAAAATAGGTGCGTATCACGATATTGTAACCTTTGTAAATGATTTGAGTATTAATGGTAAAGCCGACATTAGCTCTCTATTGGTAAACAATATATATGCGCTATCAGAAAATCCGATAACAGTTGAAGGAGATTTATCTATAAATAATAACATGTTTGTAAAAGATATTTCTGTTAATGGTGATATTTTTCCAATAGACGGATGTCTAAATGTTACAGGGGAAATTAATTTTCTAAAAAAACTCACAATAAAAGAACTTACAGTTAATACAATACAAACAGCTGATTCAAACAATAAGTTTATTTTTGATTCAAAAGTTAAAATAGAAGGTAAAATAAATGCCGCACATAAACCGAAACAATATCGGGCCTATCACGATACCAATTATTCGGACCTTGTTATTGAACTCGCTACTAATTACGGAATCGGCGCGTTAGGATTGCTTAGCGAGTTTGCAGACAAGGAGGCTTATTTAAAAGACCAATTTTCCAACTTCAATTCTGATTTTTCGTTAGCGAGATATGATGGGTTATATAACTTAGATAGCAGCGTAGATTCAGTCTCACTTTACATTCAAAAAACACCTGGGTCACTTAAGAAAATAAAGACAATTAATAAACCAATAATTTTCGGTTCAATAAAACACAACAAAGATGTTATTTACGAAGGAAACGATATTTCTTATTTACATTATAATAGTGAAAGTTCGTCAACCATTATTGCCAATGTAACAAGTGATTTATCGTGTGATTTTTCTTACAATAGATATGAAATGATTGGGCTATCGGGTGGTATATTTTATCCTAACACCAGAAAAAATACACATTATTTTGACTTTTCGGGAAGAGATCCAGAGTTTATTGACGTATCTTATATTATTGGCGATTATCACGATAATTCTGGATATACAGTAAACATTGAAAGATACCATAATCCTGACTTTGATACTTCCAAAACCCGTGCTGTAATTGTTACGCCTAGTAGTAAAGCCGCATCTCTCTATTTCTCATTAAACGTAGCAGGACATGACTATTCAAATTATACAATTAGAACTATAAAATTAACGCAGCAGGACACAGTATCTGAAACAGCGACGCGACCAGTGTGGGATGCAATTAGATTTAAAACTTACGATGTCTGTTTAGAGGGTATGTATCAAGATACCGATAATAATACAGGACACGATATAGTATTTACCGATTTTTCTTGGAACGATCTCAGTCTTAGCAATCCTATAAGCAGTGCAGATACAAGAGACATTTCAAGTGCTTTTTTTGATATTAGTCTTAACCAATATTTTGGCGACAACAGTCACAATTTAAAATACACGATTGATCTCTCTGGATTTAATGTTAATACCAAATATGATGTATCCTTTAATATAGATGCGTCTGGTAATTTAAGCGACCGAATAGACATATCTGGCAACATAATTACGGTTAATACGTGTATTGATAATGGTAAGCATCTTATTGACTTTTCAATAGATACCTCGATAAATATAGTCCTTCATAATTATTATGAGTTTCATCCAACAGATACATCTTTCGATTTTGTGGCGGCCGGTATTGAAGCAAATGATATCGGCGAGGGGGAGAGAGATTTATATCAAATTGTCAGTGAAGTTAGCTACACAAAAGATGTGTCGCGAAATATTATTTTGAGGGTAAAGGATATTATTAGAAATACACCGCCCGTATTTACCGATTTGTCATTTTATGGAATATCTTATGAAGGTGGAGAAGCTGGTTGGGATACACAATTCTACAACGATAATAGTTTTGATTATTCATTCGGAACATTTACTGATATCTGTTTTAATAAAATAGATAAAACAACCGATCCATCATTTACCTATTATATTTGGGATACGTCATCCATACGCGATAACTCTGCGTTAGAATATCGTTTTGATTTTTCAGCGATTGACCATGAAGGCTTCGATATAAGCTTTGACGTAAGCTACATTGCAGATACATCAATGACGATTACTCCTTTTAACGAAAATAGGGAAATACTCGTTAGAACCAGCGGAAATCGTGACCCGAGCGAAATGGACACTTCATTTTCAATATATGCCGACGACAATGGTAATTTTAATGGTGATAGAGATTGCTGTTATAATAGAATAGAATTAAGATTCCATCCATTTTTATACAAGTTTAAGGAATTTAAATTCACAAGTTGTGATGCTTCAGGAAGACTTGGTCCGTCATTAGAGGATTGTAGTGATTTTTATACATATAGATATGATAATGGAGCGGATTCATATTCTCTAGACAATTGGTGGACGGACATATCATATTTAGACCAGTCATCCAAGAACGGTATACAGGTATGGACGGTGCCTGCTACAGGGCAATACGATATTACAATCGCTGGGGCGGGCGGCGGTCGTTCGTATTCGGACAATGGAGAAAATCTGGAAGGGTACGGAGCTAGATTTGACACGAGTGCTATTCTCACTCGCGGAGATAAATATAGAATTCTAATAGGTCAAAAGGGTTATTTAGGTAGTAAAACTACAATTAGTACACCACTAGACACAGGATATTCTAATCATCTTCCCTATTCTTCTAGTGGCGGAGGAGCAACATTTTTGGTAAAAAATGACCCTTTAATAGATGAAAATATAGATGGTTTAAATGATATTACACCTTTAATTATAGCGGTCGCTGGCGGCGGTAGTGGAGGAAGAACATGGACAAAAACGGACGATCCGCCAAGGAGAGATATTACTGATGCTTCTATTGACACGACATCAGATAAATTTTTTGGCAATGCTGGATCATATGATGGGGACATAAGAAGCGACATAGAGCCCGATGACGCTGCACCAGGACGGGGAGGGGCGGTCGGTGACGGCACGCGCATAGGTGATATACAGTTTGGTGGCGGTGGCGGTGGTGGTGGTATAATTAGGCCTGGAGGAATGGTCGGACACGACGGAGGTAACACGACATTTTTATTACATAGTGATGTTCAAAATAAGGTAATGATTGAAACAGCTAAGTCATTTTTAAATGGCGGAACAGGGGGGTTCAATGTATTTTCACCAGATTATGGGGCCGGTGCCGATGCGATTGGAGACGCAAAAGAGGGAGGGTTTGGTGGCGGGGGCGCTGGTGGCGAAGGTGGCTCTGGCGGTGGAGGAGGATATGCCGGTGGCGGTAGCGATGCGCATGGCGTAACAACTGGTGATAATATTAATCCTAATATTCAATCATTTGCTGGTGGTGGTAGCTCTTATTATATAGAGAACAAAATATCTGACTCGTCACATAATATACCCGATATTCTTGGTTCGGACCAAGTAGATGGATATTTACATATTAGATTTAATCCATATAATAATTAGATTTAAATGTAGGTATTTAACTATTTTATTAATATATATGTCTTCTCACAGCACAACACGCAATTTGAGTCGTGATTCTGGGGTAGATAACCGTCAAACACAAGGACGTATTAACATAGATACACTAGTAGTATTAGATACACTTGTAGCGGAGAAAAGTGAACTAGGTGATGTATCCATAAATATTAGCATTAAAACTTCTAATTTGTTTGCCGACCTATCAATGCAAGAACGAGTCGTATCAAAACATAATAATCTTGATACGTTTGACTCTTTATATCCAGAGAGTAAGATTAAAATATTGAATCCATTTTCGGCACCAATTGGATATTTTGATAAGGTGCATGCTGGAGAAGCTTACATTGATATGTTTAAAACCGAAACTCTTCAAATTAATGAAATTACCTCGGATGATAACAAAATTAATTTTTATAGACCAGACCTTTCCTTTAATAAAAGTATATATACACATAACGGAAAATTTAACGGAATATACGCACTACAAGACAATATTCAATTTGACGTTGATGTTTCTACAAATAATCCAATATCAGTTTCAGATGTTAATGTTAATAAATTACAAGGTCCTATTAAAATACACGAAGATCTATCTTTACAGAATATTCAAAATGTTAGTGATATATCTCTAACAAATAACCTAGATATTAGTCTTTTAGATATTATTAATGTAGGTAGTTATAGTGGTACGAAAATTATTATACATTCAGACGCTTCTTTTAAAGAAATAAAGGCAAACGATTTTTATGTTAACCAGTTTACCCAGATTGGTCCTGTTAATAGTGATATTTCTGTAAATAAAGATTTATCTGTAAATGGTCCAATTAAGTTAGCTAACTTAACATCGTCGGGTATTATAAGTGTTCATAATGATGCGTCTTTTGAACACATACACGTAAATGATGTATCTGTTAATACTATTTCTTCTATAACTCCGGGCGAAACGATTTCAATAAAAGGAGACGTTTCTATAAATAATTTTACCGATTTAGAGATTGAAATAGAACAAACTGTTATTAATAAACTACAAGTTGGAAAACTTAATGATCTTGTTGCTTTTACCAAGAGCGCATTTTCAATTGTTACAAATACGAATGATAAAATGACTGATTTATATTATGCCACTCCAACAGGTAATTACGGATCGGTACAAATGGAAGATAATAGTATAAACGATATTTATTTTACAGACATTAGTTTATCTGAATTGTCTTATAATGATATAAATAACATCCCTACGCGTTATAGTAAAAAATTAAATAATGTTGGCAACACGGAATACACATTCAAATTAAATGAATTGTCTTATAATGATCAAGTTACAACTATTGATATTAGTAGCAAAACAACTTACGAATTAAAAATAGAATATGCCTTTGACCAAAAATATACAACAATGGATGATTACGATATAAGCACAGAGTTAATTGTTGAGCCATGTAAGAGTGATATTAGTTATTTTTTTAAGGGGGTCGACGATCAAGAAGACTCTTCTGGTAGCCTTGGACCAAATTATAATAGAAACGTTGAATTACACTACAACGCAGGAAAATGTTTTACATTTTACTTTCAAACTAACATAGTTCAGGATATTTCAATGTTAATAACTTTAAGGGACAATGTGATTGGAAGCGACACTCATAAGACAAATACATCAGGTAATACTATATCAAGAATTATAGACATTAGCTGTGGTGGACCGGATGGTAATACGGATTTTGATCAAATATACGGTTCTTATTAAAGGGTAATTTATCATTTTAAATAAAAACTGATAAATTAGTAAAATATACATATTTTGTGTATTTATATTATATAATGTCAACACGAGACTGGCAAACCAATGATTCCATGAATCACGAAACTATTAATGAATATGATTCCGTTAATTGTATAGATATTATTAGTGAGAAAACGGAATTTAATAAATTGAAAGTTAGAGACCTCTCGTTGAGTGACCCTTATTCTGATATTAGTCTTACGGTTGTTAATATTTTAAAGGCGAAGGATATATCAGTTGACGAAATAGAATTAGAAAATCATATAGAAACCGATGGAGTAATTGAATTTATTAAACCAATCCATGTAGTGAATGCAAGTATCCAAGAAATACGCGCTTACGATGGCTCATTTTCATCAATTAGTGTTGAAAATCGTCTTGATTTTAGTGTAATTGAGGCGAAAACTGATAATATAATTACTATAAATAGCGATGCTTCGTTTTATAATGATATTCGGTCAAATGATATATATGTAAATGATATTAGTAATCGTATTGATGGAGAACCAATTCATATTATGTGCGATGTTTCCATAAACAAAAATTTAAACGTTGAAGATATTTCGGTGTCTAATATACATAATTTACATAATACTATTGTTTTTAATAGCGATGTAAGTATGAAAGATGTTTTATATGCTTCTGACTTTAGTGGAGAAGTATTTCGTGCTCGTGAGTTATCAGCAAATAATATATATGGTTCAAATGACCGTATTGAATTTATTGCTGATATTTCAAATAATAATTCAATTAAAATACACGAGATTAGTTTGAATACCCTCGGGAAGCGCGAAAGTAAGATAACTATTGCGGATAATCTAGTTGTAGAACATGATTTAAGAATTGGAGGAGAATTGTCGTTTAATAATTTATATACCAATAATCAATATATTAAGTTCAATGATACTTCTATTTTTACATATGGTATTGAAAAGTCAGATTTAAGTATAAACATTATTAATCCATCGGAATCACCAAACCCAGGCATACAGACAGACCAAAGTAATATTTTAATTATTAATGCGGATGTTTCGTTTAATTCAACTGCTGATTTAGATTGGGTTAACTCTGCGTTTAATGTTATTGCTCCTTATCATTCTATAAACGATGTTATAAAAAAAAACGACGAGTTTGTAATTGGGTCGTTGGTAGAAATAACCGTTACGGATGGTAATAGCACAGCAAAGGCAAATATATATATTAAAATAGACAACGATTCGTGGCATAAAATAGTTGATGCAAATAACTCCCCTTGGTTTAAACAGTTTACACTATCGTATGAAGGTATTGATATGCTAACAGATGAGATATTTAAACAGGATATTTCCAATTATGTAATTCTTGATAATCAACAATATTTCACAACTCCTGCAAATAGTATAAAAGACATTTCTGTTGGTGTGCAAGATTATTTAAGCAATATTAATTTTACCAGAATTAACACTATTAAATTTTATGTAAGAAAAATTAAATCCGATGAAGATGATACTTACAATCTTAGAACAGTAGTTGAAGATCTTGAACTAGATAATATGACTTTACGTAGAAGAAACAATACATATGCAGATGCGATTAACGGTATTACTTATAACTATTCATATATGAATAGTTTTTCTGATTTTTGTTATAATTATGGTGGTGGATGGGAAGTTAGATTATCTTCAGGAACAGTAAGCTTGAATGATTCATTTACCGAAAATGAAGTAAATACAGATATTAGTAATTTAGATATAAAAGTTCCAATTAATAATGGTTTTGATTTATCATTTATTCTTGAAGTAAGAGATGATGCTACACGGACACTAAATCCTAAATTAATATATATAACAAAAGTAAATGAGGTGCCTATCTGGAATCAATTTAAATTAGACGCATCTAACCAAGCGAATTATTCACATAAGGGCACACAGCTAATAGACCAGCCGAGGGAACACCGACTAGAAACATATATAGGTATGTATAATGATATAAGTTTTGACGTTAGTTATGATAACCCGAAAAGCATTAACAATCATGATACTTCTTACTATAATTTGGATTTATCCGCTATTGATCCAGAAGGATTTGATGTTAGTTATTATATAGAACCTGAAACTGGCAATTTAAATGACTGGTCGTGGAATTGGTCCGCTGATAATAGCAATATGTTGAAAATAAAGGTCCCTGGAGCAAGAAAAAATGGTTTTGATTTATCGCTTGTTATTCTTGCGCATGATAATAATATTCCCGACGTTTCAAATCTAATACCCTTCAATTTATATAGGAACGATTACATAGAAACCTCTTATAATAGAACAATTATAACTTTTAGAAAACAAAATGCGCAGCCGATTTGGGAATATATAAAATTGGGCGTCTCGAACGAGGCGTTTAATGAAGAACTAGACCAATCATGGAATACAACTTCGTCTGACAGTATAAGCGGAGCACGCGATTTATCGAATCAGTTTTATTTATATTTTGAACCAAATAAGGATTATATTGTGAATGCGACTTCACAAGATTTATCCAGTTACTTTTTAGATTTATCCGCCTCCGACGGAGAAGGATTTGATATTTCGTTTATTGTTATAAAGAATACAGATATCTCACATAGTCATGTTTCCGTCGGAGCTAATTACGATTCTTCTAAAATACAAATCGATATTTCGTCGCTTCTTACTAGAGGCAAGCACGGCTTTGATACATCGTTGGTATTGATAAGTCAGGATGATTGGTATTATGATGTTAGCAGTATGGTTGATGAACTGGTTCTTGACCATAGTAGAAACTATAATGAAAGAATCTTAAATTTTAAACATATATCATCACAAATATTGCGGGATATTTCGTATGGTGGCGTAGACGAAAATAAGAGCATAGAGAAAATAGTTTATGCTAACACTGAAAATAAGTATGTAGCATATTATTCAAAAAATAATTTTCATGATATGTCACTAATACTACACTTTAATGATGATGATTTACAGGTAAACTTTTCGGATTTGTCACTAACTAACAATGCATTCACAAACTATGATATAAGTTTAATATATAGAAATGAAGACCTGTTTATAGATATATCAGGATTAACCGAAGTCGACAGCGAGAACAAAGGTTATACCGATATTTCTTTTGATTTGCTATTTAAACACGTTTTTAAATATAAATTTTTAATAGAGAATTATTATATGTCTTTAGGGGACGGAGATTTTAGCGATGTATCCGCACAGGATATTAAAGTGTTGGGCGACATTAGCGCGAATGGTAATCTATATATTTTCAGCGACGTGAGCCTCAACCAGAAGCTGTATGTGGTGGACGACATCAGCGCCGATGCTAACCTGTATGTAGGCGGCGACGTCTCCTTCAATGCGCACCTGAGCGCCATGGATGCGTCTTTCCAGAACAATGTGGACATTAGCGGGATGTTGGTTGTGGATGGCGACGTCTCCTTCAATGCGCACCTGAGCGCC
>Ga0075441_10001387_pt1 | contig 11694 bp, 11 predicted proteins | sample CoawatmetaG00DNA_FD_71582 | JGI IMG/M metagenome (GOLD analysis project Ga0075441, IMG submission 71582) | Marine microbial communities from the West Antarctic Peninsula - Coastal water metaG002-DNA | ecosystem: Environmental > Aquatic > Marine > Coastal | place: Atlantic Ocean: West Antarctic...
AAGTAATAATTTGGTACTGGGATCTGAAGTTCGTCAAAAAAAACACTGCTCATATTATTATCGTAATGTTGACCCGTATGCACTATTACTTCTTGAATATCCACGCCCAGCTGCTGTTGCCGTAAAATTTCACGACTGACAGATCCTGCTTTTATAAACTGTGGGCGTGCACCCAAAATCGTCGTTATTTTCAATTTACTAATTCTCCGTAAACCTTGAGCAACTTTTTTTCTTCTATTGCCCAGTTATACTTAGTTTTAACAGCATTACTCCCATTTTTACCCATTTTTTCTGCTACTACTGGATTATTTATAAAATACTCAATCGCCTCAGCAATATCATGCGGATTAAGTGGATCAACACAAATACCGCATTGAGAATCTTCTACCATCATGCGCCATAGTGGAAAGTTAGACGTGATAATTGGTAAGCCCGCGCTCATATATTCAAACATCTTATTTGGCTGCGAATCCATATGATTAGGGGCTGGTAGAAATGTTACTACCCCAACCATCGAGTCTGCCAAAATTACAGACACTGCCTCTCGTTCTAAGTACCCTTTAAACTCAACATTGTTCCAGCCTGAATATTCACTTACTTCATTTTGAATAGTTTTTTCTGAGAAACCCCCAACTAAATTAAGTTTTCCATTAGTAACATACTCCATTGCTTTAATGACTTCTCGTATCCCACGTAGAGCAGTGATACCGCCCACATAACACGCTGCATTTGCTTTATTTTGCCAATCACGCTGTAGACTAAGCTCTCCTATAATCGGATAATTGTTAATGTCAACAACTTTAGAATTAATGGAAAAGAACTTATCTCTGATACTTGGCGTCGCTGTGATTATATAATCATATCTTTTGCAGGAATATTTTTCATAGCCTGCAAATATCTTTGAAAAGATGTTTTTTGTATATTTATTTAAGTATGGCTTACCCAATATTTGCTTAGGTAAATCTTCATGGGCATCAAAAACAACAGTCTTGCCTAATTTCTTTAGCTTATTGCCTACCCTCATTAATTCTGGATCATGTAAATGATATAAATCAGCGTTTAGTTCTCTTGCCTTTAAATAGACTTTGTTGACGGTGGTAGTCATTCGTGAAAGCCGACCGCCTGAGTTTTTACCAACATCAAAAATTTTTACACCCTCCCTATCCTCATAGCCCTGCCCATCTGCTACAACCAACGTTACATCGTAGTCATGCTTCGCTAGCGACTTACACATTTTAATAAAGATCCTCGTATCAAAACGGTCATGAGCGGAAGTTAAATGGACGATCTTCTTAATATTTTTCATTCTTTGTCCGTATCAATGCAAGTAAAATAACTGTGAGTAAGAAGCCATGAGTCATCATCGTTACCAGTAAGTCTGAATTTGTTAGTAACGAGCGAAAAGGTACCATGGTTAATGCGACACCCATCCATAGAGGTATTCCAGAAGAACATAATCGATCTAATATCCTCAAAGTAACCCCAAGAATTATCGAATAAATAAAGACACCAAACAGTCCAGAATGAGCATACCCACTACTGATATACCCATTATTAGCGTTAGTCCCCGTACCAATAAAATCACCGATAACTGAACTGAGAGGCACTGTGTACGGGTATTCACTAAAACTTGAAAATATAGAGTTTGACCAATACACATTTGGATTATCTGCAAAGAACTCAAAATATGTAAATGTTAAATGTGCAGGAACAAAAAATGCCCGCCGAATAAACCACGATGCCGGTCTAATATCATCAATCCATAAATAAGACAGAATGGCAGCAAAAATTACCAATGATAATAAGGTAGGAATTATTATGCTCAAGTCAGATTTTCTAAAGTAATACCAGATTCCAATTATCATAACTGGATAAAATATAACTGACTTTACAGCCATGACTGAAAAGAACAATACCTGTATCAACACAAACGTAGAAACCAATATATATCGCTTCTTATATAAACAAAAGGCAATAACGAACATGTTGAAAACCTTTGTCACCCAGGAATTTAAATAACCAGCAATTCCAACATTTAAGATATCTGTATTCGTTTCTCTAAATTCGTAAACTTTGGTAAAATCTAAGTTTATATTTGACGTAACCCCTGATACAAAAACCCAAACGACAAGGGCTAATACTGACACTATAGATGCTGTTACAGCTATAACTCGCCCTTGCACTAAAAAGAGATACCTAAAGCTCTTCGAATGATTGGCATTAGTTATACCGTAAATCATGGCAATCGATAAAATAGTTACGGCCACCGGATATATTGCTCTTTCATCCAAACCATAAAGGCTTGTTAGTGGCGCAATAACACTTAAGACAGCCAAAAGGAGAAAAGAATCAGAGACTTTTGTTATTCGCGACTTAGTAAAAAACATGCACCCCAAGTATAAAAACCAAGATATGGAGTATGCAGAAAAATCAGCCGTTAACTTAAAACCTGCGTACTGATAAAATTTACTTACGAAAAACACGTATGAAAAGTCTAGCAAACACCGATAACATATCAAGGCTAATATGAACTTCGAGTTATGTGAGTCGTTGCCTTTAGAGGCCATAGTTGCAATGGTAGAAAACCCTTCCAGTTAAACCCATTAATGAGGTATCCAACATAATGTCCAGTAGATAATGTTTCTGTAAATTGACTATCAAGGAGCGTCTTGGCGTCTGTATTAAAGAACGCCACATCAGACTCTTTTTATTAAAAGCTCTCGCCTTATCGCTGCAAATATCGCACGCCACGACGAAGCCCACGGTTAAACATTTTGCTATATCTAAGAGGTATTTCAGGCACCAGATCAGCCCCCCTAAATGACTGCGGTAAAGTTGAATATTGCTTATAAAACGCCTTACAGTCTAATATTTGAACATCCTCTCTACCTGAGAGCCACTCCAGCGTCCTTTCAAGCTTATAAGCATTGCCATAGTTAGGCCAAAAACTTGAAAAGTCATTCTTGTAACCCAAGAGTGAATAGCTATGCATAAAGAGATTCAATAATTTGATATTATTATCCAGTGCTGAAGAAACATAATTTTGAAACTCTTCATAATCAAAAACATTAAGGTCTGTTTTCATCAGCCGTTTATAAAATTTCCACTTGTAGTTGCCGTATCCAATAGCCCCTGTATAACAACCGATTGTAACAGGCAGTTCTATAATGCCGTTCCGCTCTACAATTTCATTTTTCGTCCACGTCTCTAATGAGTTTGGGTGTCCATGATGCATGCTGGAGTCTATAGGTATTCCGACCCGTGATAATGCCGCAATTGTATCTGAATTTACCGAATATCCACCACTACGGTGAGCAATAGGGTAACAACCAATCCAGTCATGGAGCATCTCCATTCCATGCTCTAAGACACTTACTTGTTCGTCTAAACTCAACTTTGTCATAAAATCTTTAGACGACCCCATGTAAGAGTGTTTCTTTCTTATATTTTGTAACCATAGTGGATCACGCGGATCTTCTCTCCAACCAGGGTGTGTGTGTAACTGCACATCCTGGCCCAAATCAACTAGTTTCTTGCACGCATCACGTATCGGATCTTTACCCCACATAGAATGCTCATATATATCAACAAAGAAAGTGGCGGAGACATCATATTTAGAAAATATTTTTGCTAACTTGTATATCCCCCAATTCTCTTTTTCGCCGATATTCCCAAGCACCATTTGGTTAAAGGGATCATTACCATGCACACCTTCAACGTCGATAGTAGGCATAACTGTTAACATTATATCTCTACTCGCTTTTGTGCCAATATAAGTATGTTTCCTCTAAATCTCTTCCCCATATACTTTGCTAACCACTCACATATTTTGGGTATATACGGGCTTGCCATAAATAAGGAGCATGGTTTGAGCAGGAAACGAAGAAGCATCTGACTAAATGAAGTTTTAAACCAAGGTTCAAAACGTTCAAAAATCACCCTGTTTTTATCGCTGCCAGGTACCTTGTTCTTTTGCAATAATTCACCAAACCTTAATATACGATGGGGTAAGAATTTAATGTAGTGGTAAAGTCGATTATGAAGAAATCCAAGATTTTTTATTTCAAATTTACTTTCTATTAAGGCTTTTGCTGAGGACTCTATAAAATATTCTTTCCCAAGTACGGATGTAAAGAAAATATAGCCTCCAGGTTTAAGAGCGTCATAAATCTTGTTCAAGGCGGTCAATCTATCTTCATCAGACAGATAATAAAGAACCTCAGATACAATCACCATATCCGCGCTATCCTTACTAACTGGCAATTTAGGGAGTGCTGATAAACTAAATTTAAGCTCAGGAAAATTGTTACGTGCCATTTGAAGAACTTTCTCAATAAAATCTATCCCAAGTGCAGTACCCACATTAAATTCTAAGCGAACCGATTCGAGTAAATCTCCTGAGCCACATCCAACATCAACTATATTATTGAGCTCCTCATCTCTTAAGTTTTTTCTAAGAAAATTAACCAATGCCTCGTGCCGAAATTGCTGGTAACCATTTAAACCATGGGCAAAATAACTTGCAGGAGAAGCTTCGTCACTATCAGCTTGGTGTAAAAACCAAGCATAAGTACCCCATCCAGAGCTTTTTGTACTGTCTTTTCCTTTCGACGAAATTTTATATTTCATTTCCATTCCTTCAGGCAGCGGCCTGTTTTATCGGATACCCATGTGATATCTTCCTTATAGTATTCGTAGAGTTTCTCCCTAGTAGAAACAGAAATACTGATTTTTTGTGTATTCATATTTCGAATAACTTGATATGGCCGCATTGCTTTAGCTTTAATGCCAAGCCACATCTTCTCCATACCAAATATATTAGCCATTGAATCCAATACCTTTTTGGCGCCTAGAATACTAGCCTGAAACCATGGATAGCGTAGATTGCCACTAGTTTCTCTTGAAATATTTTCGCCGATTTGAGCAACATCTTCTGTTACACCTATAAATTTGTAAAATGACCTGAGGGATTCTGCTGGCTCGTTTACCAAATCATCAAAAAGCAAAATATAGATACATTTATTTGAATATCGCTCATAATAGGGGGCGAGCAACTTCTTGTATCTACCCCGTTCGAGAAACTCAGGGTAATCATTTATAGCTTGTTCGAACTTCAGGTTACTCGGTATTTCAAGATTTCTTATTGAACGTAAATAATCAGAAAATGCGCGCTCAATTGGATTTCGCAAAGAAACAAAAATTTTAATATTTGGAAATTGTTCGAAAATTCTTTGCGCTGCTAATTCTGAACATTCTGGATATGAATATGAAACAGAACTTTCGATCAATACTTTTTGATCTACATTCTTTGGCATTTGTTCAGCGTACCACGCTTTTCCCAGGTGATAATTTTCAGAAAAATAATGTAGACCACGTGGAGGTTTAACAATATCAGGGTGATTATTAAGGCAATTATGTAAAAAACTAGAAGCACATCTCCTGCAGCCAACTCCAATCGCATCTAACTCAATAGGCATCATTTTCCCTTATATAATTAGTTCTTGTTTAAAAATAAAAAAGACTAGTTTATCAACATATGTTTCAGAAATTTTAAAATCGCTTTAACTCGTCAAAGTTGAGTTAAGATAATTAATTAGCCTCCTCCACCAAAAATATATTGCTTTATGTATTCTTCACTAACTGCCGAACTAACATGTAACTTACTAAATAGGTCACGCTAAGACTAACGCTGTAACCTATAACTACCTCACTAGCATCTGCTCCAACACTATGCATTACCACAATTACACCAACGATAAGAAGAAAACGTAAGGCATCAACAAATGCTAATGCCACCAGCCTGTTCAGGACAATCAAAGTTTGTAATACTGGCGCGATTGCAAATTTTATTAGTAAAGGGATCGCAAGATAACGGGCATAAACTCCCGCTTCAGTCCAATTTTCGCCAAAAATAAAGCCAAAAAATGCCGGCCCCAACCATGCCAATAACGATATTGGTAAAAACCCTATAGCAAATAACCTCATTACTGTTTTATCTACTATTGGCGCAATTTCTGTTAAAGAATTCCTGTGGGTATTGCTTAAATGTCCAAGAAATACTTTCGATACACTTCGACCAATAAAAAGGAGAGGCCCTAGAATTATTTGCTGAGCGAAAAATAGGAGCCCTGCAACTTTAGCATCATATAATGCTAAAAATAATAATTGGGGTGCCATCGTTCCCGCTCTATTTAAAACCCCAGTTGGCATTGATATCATTGGAAACTGCCAGAGTCGTTTTGCCATAACCCTAATATGAGAAAAATAATTTCGTTTCGGTCGAAATTTCCAATCTGAAGCAAGTACCGGTAGAAGAGTATGGCCGCCGAAAGAGCGACCAATTATATCACCAACAATTAGACCTATCGCACTAAACCCAGCTAAACCGAGACCTATTTGAGTAATTACCTGCCCTCCCCCTTGACCCACTTTAGTTTTCGCTAATATAGAATATTTTTCATTTCTCACTGCCACATAGGTCAGCATTTCGTAGAGACCACCTAGGAATATACCTACTGGTAGTAACCAAAGATAATCAACAAATTCAGAAATCTTAAAAATAGCCGAAATTTCTTCACTTAGCCAAAGCAAGGAAAGTAAAAGCATAATTGTGTTGCAAATCAACGCCAGACTGCAAAGCCAAACGATAGTGATTACAGCACGTTTCGATTTTACAATAGGTATTGCTCTCTCATAACGCCAGGTCGCAACAATCAGCCCAAGGCCAAGAGCCGCTCCAAAAGCTGAGAGAATCCCAAAATCTTTGGGTTCATATAAACGGGTTAGTAATGGGGATGCAGCCATCACGATAAACTGACCTAAACCAATCCCACCCGATAAAACAGCAACACTTTTTAAAAAAAAATCCTGTTTAACTGATCCAATGATATTCCTAAATTTTCTCAATAATTGGTCCATTTTAAATATCAATCTCATCTCAGTAGTTATTAGTAATCTAATGAACTCACTATACGCAACAAACGTATTTGTATAATCTGTTGACCACTAAATTTCATAATGGAGGGATGTCAGGCCTGGGGGAAACCTTACTAATTCCCGTAGAACTCATAGCCCCTAACTAAGGAGATCCCTGATAGCTGCCACAATATTATGCTGCGAATCAGATGAAAGATATGGATGCATTGGGAGGCTCAACACTTTTTTTACCAATAATTCGGATGTTTCAACACCACTAGAAACGGCGGGATAGTCCCTATAGCCAATCTGTTTAGACAGCGCAATTGGGTAATACACAACACTCGGTATACCAACTCCTTTGAGCTTATTTTGTAAACTATCTCTTGCTTCCAGCTTGAGAGTATATTGAGCCCAAGCGCTAGTGTTGTAATCTGTCAAGGACGGTACGGAACAAACATTAGATAGTAATTCGCTATACCGGCATGCTACTTTAGCTCGCATTTCGAGCTCTTTTGGAAAAATTTTCAATTTTTCAATTAATATTGCCGCCTGAATAGTATCAAGTCTCGAATTCAAGCCAATGCGAACATTGTCATATTTTTGCGATCCCTTACCGTGCAGACGGATTGAGTTTATAATCTCTGCATCCTCATCACTGTTAGTAAACACTGCACCACCATCCCCATAGCAGCCAAACGGCTTCGCAGGGAAAAAGCTAGTGGTAGTCGCATCGCCCATAGTGCCGACTCGCCTTCCTTTAGACACAGCACCAAAACTTTGCGCGCCATCAACTAGTACCTTAATATTTTCAGAGCGCGCAATATCTGTGATGGTATCAACATCAGCAGGTTGGCCAAATAGATCTACAGCAATGACAACTGAAGGATTCAAACCAAGTTTTCGACAATCGACAATTGCTTGCTTGAAGCTATCCGGATCAATATTAAATGTGTCTTCGAGGACATCTACGAAAAATGGAGTTGCTCCAAGCTGAGCAGGCGACTCCGCAGTTGCGACATACGTGAATGATGGCACAAATACGGCATCCCCCGGACCTATGCCCCAGGCCATCAAGACAAGTGTCAGTGCGTCCGTACCATTAGCGCAGGTAAGTGCGTGGCTGGCCCCAGTAAACTCGCGAAGTTGACCCTCAAACTCTTTCACCTCAGGGCCCATAATGTACTGCCCGTGATCTAACACCCTGCTAATTGCCAAATCTAACTGTGGTCTAATTAATTTCTGTTGGGCCGCAAGGTCTATAAACTGCGTAGGTGCCGAATATTCGCTCATTAAATAATTTCCTCAAGTTTGTTAGGGGTAGCAAGTCGATAGGCAGTGCCTTCAATTGGGCAAATCAAATCCTCACCAAGACGACCGCCAGCTTTACTCATCCAACCGATGCGCCTTGCTGGCGTCCCAGCCATCAGCGCATACGCGGGTACTTCTTTAGTCACTACAGCCCCTGCGGCAATAAAACAGTATTCACCTAGGTCATGGCCACAGATAATGGTGGCATTCGCGCCAATTGAAGCCCCGCGCCTCACTATTGTCTTTCGATATTCATCTTTGCGCAGGATTTCGGATCGAGGATTGTTTACATTGGTGAAAACACATGATGGCCCGCAAAACACCCCATCTTCTAACGTCACACCTTCATAGACGCTGACATTGTTTTGTATTTTAACCCTACTGCCAATTACAACATTTGGTCCCACGACAACATTCTGACCAAGGGAGCTGTCTTGCCCTATTTCACAATTCATCAAAATATGGCTAAAGTGCCAGATCTTGGTGCCGCGACCAATGGTCACATTGTTGTCCACGTAGGATGACTCATGGACGAACACATCCTTATAGTTTTCACTCATAGGCTTTCTATTCTCACCGCTTGATTCTTACTTTGGGATAGAGACGCTGCAGACAATACATTAAGTACCCCCAGACCCTCTTTCCCGTTGGTCAGGGGCGTAATATCCCCGCTGACTACGTCCACAAAGTGCTGGCACTCGTTCCTTAAAGGTTCAGATTGCGATACCTCAACGTACTCTACTTCAGCTTTTTCAAGACTTGGCAAACTCCCGGAAGATCGCACAACATGGCGATATAGAGCAAGCTTCTCACCCCATGGCTTAGTGTCATCGAACACAGCCATGGCCTTTTTACCGACCACAACCAGCTTTTGCTCTTTGTATGGGTGTAGCCATGACACCGAAATATGAGCTTTCAGACCCGAATTGAACTCCATGTGAACTATTGCAGTATCTGCGATATCGGGCTGAAGAATACTAGTAGATTCTGTTCTTACTGTGTCAGGCTCTTGCCCCGCCAAGGACAAGATCATTGAGATGTCATGTGGAGCAAAGCTCCAAATCACGTCCTCTTCGGACCGCACCTTACCAAAACTTAAACGATTGGAATAAATATATTGTAAGGCACCCATTTCACCTGATTCTACGAGCGTGCGTAAGGATATAAAGATAGGGTGGTACTGAAGAAGATGCCCAACCATTAGCTGCACTCCATTTTTCTCCGCGGAAGCAATCATTCTCTCCGCTTCAAGGTTATTCATGGCCAGAGGTTTTTCTACATAAGCATGTTTCCCGGCATTCATCACTTCGATCGCCATAGAGGCGTGAAGAGGTGCAGGAACCGCAAGCACCACCCCCTCAATACTCAGGTCATTGAGAACCTCAGAAAAGGAATAATTTTTCACCAAGTATTGATCAGCATATTGTTGAGCAACCTCGGCGTTTGGATCACACACCGCAGCCAAACTGCCTAAATCCGAAAAATTCCGGACGAGATTCTTTCCCCAGTGACCACAACCAACAACTGCAATATTTTTTTTCATATACATCCCAAAATAGAAACAAACGAAGAGCTTTAAAGTCGGAAAACTGAAAACCCAAGATCAATAAGCGCGGCTCTTTCATAGAGGGACTTTACATCAGCCAATATTGGCCGGGACCCCTTGCAAAAACTTCGAAGCGTCTCAGGAGCTAAATCACGGAATTCATCATGTCCGACGGCAACAATTAGCGAATCTACCTGCTGATCGGCACTAATTTCGCCTAGCTTAATGCCGTAAGTCCGCTCAACCTCTAATGGATCTGCCCAAGAATCTGCTACAACAACATTGACACCCCAATTTTTTAGCTCGGAGACCACGTCAGTAATTTTACTATTACGGACATCGGGGCAGTTCTCCTTAAAGGTTATGCCCATAACGCCCACGGTACTATTCGCTACGTCGATGCCACTCTTGATCATCCTTTGAACTACTTTCTTAACCATATACTGGGCCATACCATCATTGATTTTACGCCCAGCTAGAATAAGTTGGGGATGATAGCCAACCTGCTCAGCTTTATGCGTCAAATAATAGGGATCTACCCCAATACAATGCCCCCCAACCAAACCCGGCCTAAACGGTAAAAAATTCCATTTACTACCGGCCGCCTCCAGAACATCCAGGGTATCTATATCGAGCTTGCCAAAGATCACTGACAGCTCATTGATCAGGGCAATATTTAAGTCTCGCTGCGTATTCTCAATAACTTTAGCCGCCTCAGCTACCTTGATACTTGACGCCAAGAAAGTACCTGCTGTAATGATACTTTTGTAAAGATCGTCTATTTCGGCGCTAATAGCTGGTGTAGACCCACTGGTAATCTTTTTAATTTTAGTTAATGTATTAACTCTATCTCCCGGATTAATTCTCTCAGGGCTGTAGCCACAGAAAAAGTCTGTGTTATACGTAAGTCCGGACAGCCTTTCAAGAATAGGAACACAAATTTCTTCTGTACAACCCGGAAAAACGGTGGACTCGTAAATAACAATATCACCAGTCGTAAGCGCTTTTGCAACGGTCTCACTTGCCTTAACTATAGGTGTTAAGTCAGGCCGATTTACATCATCAATTGGTGTTGGGACAGTAACAATAAAAATACTACAGTCACCCAAATCTTCCGCATCACAACTGAACGCTAAATGAACCGCAGTTGTCATTTCTTCTTTTGTTACCTCCAGGGTACTATCTCTACCTAACCTCAACTCATCAATACGGGGCGTACTGATATCAAACCCGAGCGTCGACCGAACCTTACCAAATTCGACCGCCAGAGGAAGGCCAACGTAACCAAGCCCAATAATGGCAATTTTTTTATTTTGAACCATAAAACTTAACTCACAATTAATAATTTTTCAGACATTTCCCGGCACACAGACATAACTCTCGATAATAGCCTTTATCGAACCCTACCAATCACTCTTTTCAATCAGTTCTTTAATAACCTGCCTGGTATCTGGATCTCGCATGCCCACCGCCAAGTTTGCACTTAAAAAGCCCTGCTTGTTGCCACAGTCAAAGATACCCGCGTCAGTCTCAAAGGCATTTAGCCCGTCACGCTTAAGCAACTCATCCAGCGCGTCGGTCAGCTGTATCTCACCACCCACACCGGCAACGGTGGTCTCGAGCAGATCCAACACCTTAGAGGGAAGAATATAGCGGCCCAGCACGGCTAAATTGGAGGGCGCATCCTCTGGGGAGGGTTTTTCGACCAAGCCCTTTAGTGGGACACTGTTGAACGGCTCGCTCGCCTCTCCATTCAAGTCAGCAACGCCGTAATTTTCAATCGCATCCAAACCAACACGCTCAACCATCACCTGGCCAATGCCGGTCTCATTCCAGGCATCCGTCATGGCGGCAAAGCTATAATCTTTATCCCGCGATTCTTGATCGAGCACCAGAACATCGGGCAGCAGCACCGCAAAGGG
>Ga0075441_10001390_pt1 | contig 11672 bp, 9 predicted proteins | sample CoawatmetaG00DNA_FD_71582 | JGI IMG/M metagenome (GOLD analysis project Ga0075441, IMG submission 71582) | Marine microbial communities from the West Antarctic Peninsula - Coastal water metaG002-DNA | ecosystem: Environmental > Aquatic > Marine > Coastal | place: Atlantic Ocean: West Antarctic...
CCCCTAGACGAACGGACCAGAACAATTAAGTATGCCTCAATTGCGGGTGCAAATATACAACGTTTTTTAAATTGTGCAATAATTTTTGAAAAAAAAATGCATTTTTTTTTAAATTTAATATGCCTTCGCAAAAAGCACCCTTTTAGAGGATGGTTTCCCACTAAACACACAGGTTCCAATTTCCTCTTTTGCATCATTAGGAATGCATCTAATGGTTGCCTTTGTTAGACTTTTAATCTTATCTTCTGTCTCTTCTGTTCCGTCCCAATGAGCCGAAACAAAACCACCTTTCTTTGCTATGGTTGTTTTAAAATCTTCAAAATTATCTACAGAAGTTGTATGTGAAACTCTAAAATCTATTGCTTTTTTAAATAAGTTTTCTTGAATTTCTTCTAAAAGGTCACTTACAAAATCTACGATCGTATCTTGAGCAACTGTTTGCTTTTCTAAAGTATCTCTTCTGGCAATTTCTACAGTACCATTTTCTAGGTCTCTTTTACCGATAGCAATTCTAACAGGAACCCCTTTTAGTTCGTATTCTGCAAATTTTGCTCCAGGTCTATACGTATCTCTATCGTCAAACTTTACGGAAACACCTTTTTTACGCAACTCTTTTACAAAAACCATTACTTTTTCAGAAATAACCTCGAGGTCTTCCTTATTTTTGTAAATGGGTACAATTACAACTTGTATTGGCGCTAATCTAGGAGGAAGTACCAAACCGTTATCATCTGAATGCGTCATGATTAAGCCACCAATTAAACGCGTAGAAACGCCCCAAGAAGTTGCCCAAACATATTCTTTTTTTCCTTCTTTAGTAGTGTATTTTACATCGAATGCTTTTGCAAAATTCTGACCTAAAAAATGACTGGTACCAGCTTGTAATGCTTTTCCATCTTGCATTAATGCCTCTATGGTTAAAGTGTTTTCCGCTCCTGCAAAACGTTCGCTATCAGATTTATATCCTTTAATAACAGGCATTGCCATAAACTCTTCTGCAAAAGTTGCATATATTTCTTGCATTTGTTGTGCTTCGCTAACTGCTTCTACTTTTGTAGCATGTGCCGTGTGTCCTTCTTGCCATAAAAACTCTGAGGTTCTTAAAAATAGACGCGTACGCATTTCCCACCGTACAACATTTGCCCATTGATTTATAAGTAAAGGTAAATCTCTATATGATTGCACCCAACCTCTATATGTGTTCCAAATAATAGCTTCAGAAGTAGGTCTAACAACCAACTCTTCTTCTAATTTGGCTTCAGGATCTACTCTTAGTTTCCCCGGGTTATCAGGGTCGTTTTGTAATCTATAATGAGTTACAACCGCACATTCTTTTGCAAAACCTTCTGCATTTTTCTCTTCAGCTTCAAACAAACTCTTAGGAACAAATAGCGGGAAATAGGCATTCTCATGTCCGGTTTCTTTAAACATTCTATCTAGTTCTGCTTGCATTTTTTCCCAAATAGCATATCCGTAAGGTTTTATAACCATACAGCCTCTTACAGCAGAGTTTTCGGCTAAATCTGCTTTTACAACTAGCTCATTATACCATTTGGAATAATCGTCTGCCCTTTTTGTTAAATGTTTACTCATAATTAAAAGTTTGGCACAAAAATTGTTACCTTTAAAGTGAAATGTCTGTTAAAAGATTGTTTTGTATTTGTATAATAACAAGACAAAATTACTACAAAAAGGTTAGAGACCAATTAAAGTTTAGATTTTTTTGTATAACAATTTTTCTATAAAATTAATGTTCACTAAAAAACAAGCCTTATGAAACGATCATATAGATTTTGCAACACAAACCAATGTATCTTACTTATTGCAACTAGTTTGCTGTTAGTTTCTTGTGGTACTTACCAAAGCGCATATAATAACGATGGTATTTATGGAAGTGATACAAGTGAACAGATAGAAAAAAAGGTTGTTATTGTTGATGAAAACGGATACAAAGAGTACAATAATAATTATTTTACAAATGAATTAGAGCGTCTAGAAGATTTAGACGAAGACGTTGTCTTTACAGATGTTGATTCTTACAATTCTCCGGACAGAGTTTATGAAGAAGACAATTTAAATTACAATACAAACCCTTCTTGGGGAAATAATGATAACAATGACGTTGTTGTAAACGTTAACTTGAATAGCAATCCGTATTGGAATAATTTTGGTCCGGGTTTTAATAATTTTGGATTTAACAATTGGGGCTATAGAAACCGATGGGGTTGGAACAACGGAATGGGTTTCAATAACGGCTGGGGTTTCAATAACGGATTTAACAATTGGGGATTCAATAATTGGGCGCACAATCCTTTTTGGCACCCATATCACAATAATTTAGCTTTTGGTTGGGGCATGTATGGCAACTATAATCGTGGATTTGGAAATTATTACGGTTACAATAGGTTCAATGGCAATGGAAGGTATGGCAGAAGAACTTCCTACAATAATTTTTATACGAGAGCTAATATAAGCGCTAGAGGTACTTCTATAGTTTCTAGAAGAAGAGCAAATGTTACAAGACCTAGCTCATCCGTATCAAGAAGAGGAAATACATCAACTACAGCGCCTAACAGAAGATTTTCTTCGATTATAAATAGAACTTCAGGTGATGCGAATACTAGAAGAAGTACCACTAGAAATACATCAACTAGAAACTCGTCTTCAACTAGAAGCAGCACAAATAGGTCTGCCCCCACTAGAAATTCGTCGTCAACAAGAAGAAGTACTACGAGAAGTGCACCTTCTAGAAGTTCGTCTTCAACAAGAAGAGGTTCTAATAGAAACGCATCTTCAAGAAGCTCTAGTAGTTCCAGTAACTCTTCTTCCAGGTCGTCAAGAAGTAGTTCAAGTAGAAGTAGCTCAACAAGAAGTACACCTTCTAGAAGTTCATCTTCATCAAGAAGCTCTTCATCTTCAAGTAGAAGAGGAAATAACTAAGGTTTTATTTAATTAGAAAATTATAAAAATGAAAAAATTTATAACCCTTGCGGCTTTGTTCGCAGTTACCTTAATGTCTTATGGTCAATCTTTAGGATACCAAGATTTAGCATTGCTTTTTTCTCAGGATGATGGAAATGGAACAGCCCGTTTTACTGCCATGAGCGGCGCATTCGGGGCATTAGGAGGAGATGTGTCTGCAGTGAATATCAATCCAGCAGGTTTGTCCGTTTTTAATACCAGTGCTTTTTCGGGTTCTTTCAACTCTAGACAAACAAACACAACTACAAACTATTATGGCACAAATACAAACAATCAAAATCAATTTTTAAATGTATCTCAAGCTGGTGCAGTTTTCGTTTTTAAAAATGCCTATACATCTGATTGGAATAACTTTGTAATTGGATTTAATTACAGAATAACGAAAGACTTTACGGGTAGTTTTAATGTTGCAGGAAATAGTGAAGTAGCAACCTTTAGAGATTTTCCTCTAGATGAAAATGAACCAATTATTGATTATAATATTGCTGAAGAGCAGCGTTTCTTTAATGATTATGCAGGGGAGATGAGTGAAATGAATATTGCTTTTTCTTCGGTACATAAAAAAAAGTTACATCTAGGTGCTAGTTTAAATTTTTACGATTTGAATTTTAGTCAACGTGCTACTTTGGTAGAATTTAACAATGACGGAAACGGAAATACGCTGGATGCAAATTTATATCAAGAGAATATGGTATCAGGCGCAGGTGTTTCTTTCAGTGCTGGTTTTATTTACAAAGTATATCAGGGCTTTAGATTCGGACTTTCATACCAAACACCTACGTTGTTTACAGAATTGTTAAAAGAATCTAACATTATAGATAATGACGGTTTTATGGGAGATACAGAGATTCTAGTAAGTAATAATACAACAGTTTATGACAACACAGCTGGCGGTTACTTCCCTTCTCAGAGGTTTCTTTATAGTTTAAAAACGCCAAGTAAAATAACGGCAAGTGCTGCCCTTGTTTTTGGTAAAAATGGACTATTGAGTATCGATTACAGCAATAAGAATTATCAAAACATGAAATTGGCGAACACAAATCTTTCAAATGAAAATCAGTTTTTTCAAAATGAACTAAGAAATACGCACGCAGTTAATATGGGTTCAGAGTGGCGTTTTGATAATTTTAGTGTGAGAGCAGGGTATAAGTTTGAGCAAAGTCCGGATAGGTTAGCATTAAGTTCAGATAATTTAGAAGGCTATTCTTTTGGTGGAGGTTATAATTTTGGAAATTTTAAATTAGACTTTGCATATAGCGATAATAATAGAACAGCGCCTTACAATTTTTACGCTGGCTTTAATGTAAATTCGGCAAATTTACTTATTGATAATAAGGTTTTTACAGCCACGGTCTCAATAAACTTGTAAACCACAGCTCCATAGAAATGAAGACGCTTCCATATTTGAGATTAAAAAATCATTTTAGGAAGCGTCTTCATTTTATCTCTATAAAATAATCTTATCTATCTTTTTTCCCTTAATTTTGCAATTCAATTTTCAGCACATGTCAGATACTACAATTACCATACAAGAAACTACGAACAACACCATACTTAAATTCAACAGTACCGCTATTTTAATTAATGGAGGTAGCTACGAGTTTAACAATATAGATGAAGCCAAAAACTCTCCTTTAGCGCAAGAATTATTTTATTTACCATTTGTAAAAAAAGTATTTATTACCGCTAATTTTATTGCCATTCAACGTTTTGATATTTTAGAATGGATAGATGTACAGGAAGAAGTAAAAGAGCAGATAGAAGCGTATATAAGTGATGGAAACGTAGTTGTAAACGAACAAAAAACATCAAAAAAAGAACCTATTGAAGTATATGCAGAAGTAACACCAAACCCAGCAGTGATGAAGTTTGGAGTAAATAAAGCATTAACGCAAACAGATGTTGAGTTTAAAAATATAGACGAAGCAAATGCATCCTCACCTTTAGCACAAGCAATTTTTAATTTTCCGTTTGTAAAAGAAGTATTTATTTCAGATAATTATATTTCTGTTACAAAATATGACATGGTAGAATGGAATGATGTGTACGGAGAGGTAAGAACTTTTATTCGTGAGTATTTAGCCGACGGAAAAATAATAATTAAAGAATTACCAAAAGAAGAAACTGGCGCTACAGAAAATACTGTAGCAGCACCAGTAGTTGCTTTAGAGGGAATCTCTGCACAAATTGTAGACATCTTAGATGAATACATAAAACCTGCTGTTGCGAGTGATGGCGGTAATATTGCTTTTAGATCTTATGACGAAGCAAACAAAGTAGTAAGTGTAGTTTTACAAGGTGCTTGTAGCGGTTGCCCGTCTTCTACGGCAACATTAAAAAACGGCATAGAAAACTTATTAAAAGAAATGTTGCCAAACATGATTAATGAAGTGGTTGCAATTAACGGTTAAGCAAGATGTCAGCAGAAAAAATAAATCCATACAAAGATTCAGACTTAAGTAAAAAAGAGCAAGTTGCTAAAATGTTCGATGCTATTTCTGGTAATTACGACGGTTTAAATAGAGTTATTTCTCTAGGGATTGATGTTAAGTGGCGTAAAGAAGTAGTGAGAATTGTTGGAGAGAACAACCCGAAACAAATTTTAGACATTGCAACAGGAACGGGAGATTTAGCCTTAATGATGGCAGCTTTAAAACCAGATAGAATTGTTGGTTTAGATATTTCTGCAGGAATGTTAGCTGTCGGAAAACAGAAAATAGCCAAAGCAAACCTTTCTGATAAAATAGAAATGATTGTAGCAGATTCTGAAGAAATGCCTTTTGAAGACCACACGTTTGATGCAATTACAGTCTCTTTCGGAGTTCGGAACTTTGCGAATTTAGACAAAGGAATTAAAGAAATAGCAAGAGTTTTAAAACCTACAGGGGTTTTGGTTATTCTAGAAACTTCAAACCCGGTAAAATTTCCTTTCAAACAAGGGTATAAATTATATACAAACTTGTTCTTACCAGTTGTTGGTAAACTGTTTTCTAAAGATAAAGTGGCCTATTCTTATTTATCTGAATCTGCAAATTCCTTTCCTTTTGGCGAAGCGTTCAACAATATTTTACAAAAAAATGGGTTTACCACTACAGAACACAAACCTGTAACTTTTGGAGTTGCCACAATTTATACTGCACGTAAATAATGATGAGTAAAAAAATCTTGATTTTTGGATTTTTTCTAGTTGCTTCTACCGCCTTTTTTGCGCAAACAGAGCGGGTAGAGTACATACCAACCTTTGATAGGAAACCGTTGCACTATGGCTTCTATTTGGGGTTAAATCAAAATGATTTTAAATTAAACTTAAGAGAAAGCACTATTCAAAACGCAAATATTACAGTAGAATCAACTGGAGGTTTTAATGTAGGTCTAATTGCAGACTTGCGTTTGCACAAAAATTTAAACTTGCGTTTAGAACCGGGTTTGGTGAGTAATACCAAAACAATTGTATTCAATCACTTAAAAAATTCTTCAATACCACAAGACAGCATTAGAGAAATAGGGTCTACTTATTTACATGTTCCTTTTGTGTTTAAATTTAGTACAGACAGATATAAAAATATAAGACCTTATCTATTAGGTGGTGTTTCTTATGATTATAACTTTTCTAGTAATGAAGAGAATCAAGAAGACAATTCTGCCGGGCAATTTAGAATGAAAACCCATAACTTTATGTATGAGGTGGGTGTAGGTGTAGATTTTTACCTGTATTATTTTAAATTTTCTCCCTCTATTCGCGGTGTTTTTGCTATGAATAATGAAGTCAAATACGATGATGATGAAAATAGTAAATGGACGGCTCCCATCAACTTTATGGGAACTCGGGGTGTTTTTCTAAATTTTTCTTTTGAGTAAGAAAATGCAAATGTTTTTTTTAATTGAGACTTATTGATTTTGCATTTCCCTTGTAATCTTTTAAAGAGCTTAACTACCTAGAAAGCTACTTTGCCCCAAATAAGCACTAACAACTATACCCCACGTTTAAACTCGCTTAATAAAATAGCAGTTGCAGTAGCTACATTTAAACTCTCCGTTTCTTGCGTTTCTCCAAATCTGGGAATGGCTATTTTATACTGAATTAAGGCTTTAATTTCTTCGGAAACGCCGTTTGCTTCGTTACCCATAATTAGAATCCCTTCTGCTGGTAACTTAGTTTTGTACACATTTTTACCATTCATATCTGCAATAAAAGTATCTAATTTGCTTTCCGTTAAATAGCTTTTTAAATCTGTGTAATGAATAGAAACACGCGTTAAAGAACCCATAGAAGCTTGCACAACTTTTTGATTATAGCAGTCTACCGTATCTTTAGAACAAATTAATTGCGCAACCCCAAACCAGTCACACAACCGTATAATTGTACCGAGGTTTCCAGGGTCATTAATAGCGTCTAATGCTATTGTTAAGCCAGAATTTTGTAGTGCTTTTTCTTTTGGTATTTTAAAAAGACCAAGCGCCTTATTAGGTGATTTTAAGGTGCTAATTTTTTTTAATTCAGTTTCAGTAATTCGTACAATTTTATCTTCAAAAATAGTGGTTTCAAAAGTATCTGTACAAAAGAGGGCTTCAATTTTAAAAGCTGAATTTAGCAATTCATTGATCACTTTTACACCTTCCGCAATAAATAAATGATGCTTTTGTCTATACTTTTTCTGTGATAAACTTGTTATTAATTTTAGTTGACTTTTAGAGATACTCATTAATTGTGTCTAATTAGAAATAAACCGTTGAAATATACTATTTTTGATGTTAAATGTATGGCTAAAGTAATGAAAAAACTTTCTTTTTACTTTCTACTTATTTTATTTTTTGCTGCTTGTAATTCTACAAAACATGTTGCCGAAAATGAGTATATGCTTGCGCAAAATTATGTTTTTATAGACAGTGTTAGAGATAAGAGTGAGGAATTAGAAAAATACATACTTCAAAAACCCAATCCAAAGTTACTAGGTGCGCCAATTGGTTTGTATTTTCATAATTTAGGAGATCATGAGAAGCCAAAAACAGCTTTAAAGTGGGGCGAAAAACATCCGAAGAAATATAAGTTTGTTAAAAGAATTTTTTCGGAAAAGCAGAGTATTGCTTATGCCAACTCTTTAATCAAATTAAATAAATGGTTTTTAAGTTATGATGCCCCTGTTATTATAAGCAAAAACAAGGTCAAAAGAACTACAGGAAATTTAGAGGCTTATTATAAAACGAAAGGCTATTTCGAGGCTCAAATTAATTCTAAAATTAATAGAGATACCATTCAGAAAAAAGCAACAGCAGCATATTACATTCAAAGAGGCAAACCGACGCTATTAGATACGATTAAGTTGAAAATAGAATCTGTAGTGTTAGATTCTATTTATAAAGATTCTGGGCTTCGTTCTTTGTTGAAAAATGGTGACCAGTATGATGATCAGGTTTTTAGAAAGGAAGCGAGTACTGTTTTAAAACTTTTTAGAAATAGCGGTATTTATCATTTTTCTGAAGCCGCTTTGGGCTTTTACGTAGACTCTACGAGAGCAGATTACAAAACAAATGTAGATTTTTTAATTGCTAAAGATCGTTATGAAGACGTAAACGGCTCTTATATAAAGAAAGACTATAAGGTACAAAGGATCAAAGAAATTAATGTAGTTACAGATTATTCCTTTACAAAAAAAGAGGAGGTTCATAATGATTCTATTTCTTACAAAGGCATTCACTTTTTATCGCACGATAAACTAAAGTACAACCCTAAATATTTGGCTGCATCTATCTTTTTTAAACCCGGAGATGTATTTAAAGACACCCTTAGAAATCTGACTAGAAATCACTTAAAATCACTTAAAAACTTTAAATCTACAAACATTACGTTTACTCCTATAGAGGGGTCAGATAATGAATTAAAAATGGACTTATTTTTGTCTCCTTTAGAAAAATTCACAGCAGGTTTTGAAGCAGAATTAACCCATTCTAATATTAGAGATATTGGTACTTCTGGGAAGTTTTCTATTATTGATAGAAATGCTTTTAAAGGAGCAGAGTTGTTGAAAATTTCTTTTTTAGGATCTTGGTTTAACGCCAATAATGGCCCTGGTTGGGAAATAGGTGCAGATGCATCTTTAGAGATTCCTAGACTTGTTGCTCCTTTTGGTTTGAGTAAGTTGGTGCCAAAAAGAATGTCTCCTAGAACACTGTTTTCTTTGGGGTCTAGTTTTCAAAAAAACATAGGATTAGATAGGCAAACCTTTACCTTTTTGTCTGATTACAAATGGGAGTATACAAAGAAGAAAACGATTCAATTAGAGGTTTTTAACACACAGTATATTCAGAATTTAAATGTGAGCCGTTTTTTTAATATTTATGGTTCTGAGTTTACCAATTTAAATGCGGTTGCTAAAGTATATGATGAGGTGAACAGTACTTCTTATTGGCCATTAACTAAAGATCTCGATAGTCAAGCTTCAGAAGCTTTACGTTTTATAAACAAAGTAGCTGAAAATTCAACGGATTTTAGAACTTCAAATGCAGCAGCGTATAATACAGTTTTAAACATTCAGAACAGGTACAATATTGTTACTTCAGATTTTTTAATTCCTACGTTAGCATATTCTTACACTTACAATAGTCAGGTAGATTTTAAGGATAATAATTTCTCTTTCTTCAAGGCAAGACTTTCTAATGCCGGAAATATTTTAGGCTTATTTTCGAGCACGTATAACGGGAATAATAAAAAGACACTTTTAAAAATTCCGCTAGCACAATATTTTAAAATAGATTTAGAATACAAACGTTTTTGGGATGTTGGAGCGACGTCTGTATTCGGAATTAGAACTTTTTTAGGTGCAATTTTTAGGTATGATAATTCAGACATTCCATTCACCAGAAGTTATTTTGCTGGAGGTTCTAACGACATTAGAGCTTGGAAGACTTATGAGTTGGGTCCAGGAAGTAGAAATAGCGGCTTGGAATTTAACGTAGGAAGTTTTAAGTTTTTAACAAGTGCAGAATATCGTTTTGATTTGGTAAGTAGTTTAAAAGGAGCGATGTTCATAGACGCAGGTAATATTTGGGATATTTCAGGATCTGAATTTATAGAGGAAGACGCAAAGTTTAATAGTTTGTCTTCGTTAAAGGATACTGCCATTGGTTCTGGATTTGGACTGCGTTACGATTTGAATTTTTTTGTACTAAGGTTTGATATTGGTTTTAAAACCTATGAACCTTACTTAAAAGAGCACAAGTGGTTTAAAAACTATAATTTTGCAAGTGCAGAATATAATATAGGAATCAATTATCCTTTTTAATAAAATTAGCTGAAACTCTATAACGTTTTCGTTATTTTCTGTGTTCTTCAAACTAAAAAGCACCTATTTTTAGTATTTTTGGAGAAATTAAGAAATTACAAATTAAAATATATCAATATGAGTCACAACATAAAACCTGGAGTTGCAACAGGAAAAGAAGTTCAAGAAATTTTTAAACTTGCAAAGGAAAAAGGATTTGCATTGCCAGCGGTTAATGTTGTTGGGTCGAACACTATTAATGGAGTTTTAGAGACTGCAAGAGACTTAAATGCGCCTGTTATTATTCAGTTTTCAAACGGTGGTGCGCAATTTAATGCAGGAAAAGGATTGTCTAATGAAGGAGAAAAAGCTGCTATTGCAGGAGGTATTGCTGGTGCAAAACATATACACGAATTAGCAATTGCTTATGGTGTTCCTGTAATTTTACACACAGACCATGCTGCAAAAAAATTATTACCTTGGATAGACGGTTTATTAGATGCTTCTGAAAAGAATTTTGCAGAAACAGGAAAGCCTTTGTATAGTTCTCATATGATCGATTTATCTGAAGAACCTCTTGAAGAAAATATAGAAATCTGTAAGAAATACCTAGCTCGTATGAGTAAAATGGGTATGACTTTAGAGATTGAGTTAGGAATAACTGGTGGTGAAGAAGATGGCGTAGATAACTCTGATATAGATGTATCTAAACTATATACTCAACCAGAAGAAGTTGCTTATGCTTATGAAGAGTTATTAAAAGTCTCTCCTCAATTTACAATTGCAGCAGCATTTGGGAATGTTCACGGTGTTTACAAACCAGGAAACGTAAAATTAACGCCAAAAATTTTAAAGAACTCTCAAGAATATATTTCTAAAAAATACAATGTAGCCCACAATCACATCGATTTTGTATTTCACGGTGGTTCTGGTTCTACGGTAGAAGAAATTAGAGAATCTATTGGGTACGGAGTGGTAAAAATGAATATTGATACCGATATGCAGTTTGCTTTTACGGAAGGTATTAGGGACTATATGCAAGGAAAAGCGGCGTATATAGCTACTCAAATTGGGAATCCTGATGGAGCAGATCAACCTAATAAAAAACATTACGATCCAAGAAAATGGTTGCGTGAAGGAGAAGTTACTTTCATAAATCGTTTAAAACAAGCGTTTCAAGACTTAAATAACGTAGATACTTTATAGTATTTTGTTTTAATATTTTACAAAAGCATTTTGATTTTATAATTAAAATGCTTTTTTTGTACCTAGGGTTTTGGGCACTTATTTTGGGTAGTAATAATCAAACAAATAAGAAAGTAGATTTTGCAAAAAATCTTTTACATTTGTAATTCATATTTTATTTCTAAATAGTTTCATTTTAGAGATAATACATTAAGACAAACACATAACATGGCTTGGTTTAAAAGA
>Ga0075441_10001395_pt1 | contig 11653 bp, 10 predicted proteins | sample CoawatmetaG00DNA_FD_71582 | JGI IMG/M metagenome (GOLD analysis project Ga0075441, IMG submission 71582) | Marine microbial communities from the West Antarctic Peninsula - Coastal water metaG002-DNA | ecosystem: Environmental > Aquatic > Marine > Coastal | place: Atlantic Ocean: West Antarctic...
GGGTCAAGATCGGCAGGCGCATCTTCGACGCGCCTGCCATGGCTGTTCATTCCCGGCGCGAGGTTTTGCCCGGCCCCGCGGTTCAGAGCGATGACGAGATCGCCGCCGATATCCGCAAGCGGGCCGAGACGATCTATCACCCGGTCGGAACCTGCCGGATGGGCGCCGACCCGGCCGCGGTGGTCGATCCGCAGCTTCGGGTGCGCGGCATCGAAGGGCTGCGGGTGATCGACGCCTCAATCATGCCGACGCTGGTAGCGGGCAACACCAATGCGCCCACCATGATGATCGCGGAAAATGCCGCTGACATGATCTTGGGGAACATCCATGTGCAAGGCTGAAAATCGCAGTATAATTTCAGCAAGGTTGCTACCCCACAAAAGGATGTCGATCCGGGAGGGGTGACCACAATCGGGCGGGCTCCGATGGGGAGCCTACATCCGACGCTCTCAGCGCTTTCGCACCGGACAGGACGGATCAATCCTGTCCACGAAACTCAACCCCGATCCGCCCGTAACGTTCGCGGATCGTGCGGCAACAAACAAACCATCGGAGGGAAGTGCGTATGCTCGGATTGATGCAAGACTGGCCTTTGCTTTGCCATCGGATTATCGAACACGCGGCGAAGTATCACGGTACGCAAGAGGTCGTCACACGGTCGGTCGAGGGCCCCATTCATCGCACCAATTATGCCGAAATCCACAAGCGCGCACTGAAGATATCGCAGCGGCTCGATCGCGACGGCATCAGGCTCGGCGACCGCGTCGCCACCATTGCGTGGAACACCTGGCGCCATCTCGAGGCCTGGTACGGCATCATGGGCATCGGCGCGATCTGCCACACCGTCAATCCGCGACTGTTCCCCGATCAGATCGCCTGGATCATCAACCATGCCGAGGACCGCGTGGTGATGACGGATATCACCTTTGTGCCGGTGCTGGAAAAGATCGCCGACAAGCTTCCCAGCGTCGAACGCTACATCGTGTTCACCGACAAGGCGCATATGCCGCAGACCACGCTGAAGAACGCGGTCGCCTATGAGGACTGGATCGCGGAGGCCGACGGCGATTTCAGGTGGAAGACCTTCGATGAAAATACCGCGGCCGCGATGTGCTATACGTCCGGAACCACGGGCGATCCCAAGGGCGTATTGTATTCGCATCGTTCCAACGTGCTGCATGCGCTGATGGCCAATACCGGCGATTCCCTTGGCACAGGCGCGGGCGACACGATGCTGCCGGTGGTTCCGCTGTTCCATGCCAACAGCTGGGGCATCGCCTTCTCGGCCCCCTCGATGGGCACCAAGCTGGTGCTGCCCGGCGCGAAACTCGACGGCGCGTCGGTATTCGAGCTGCTCGACAGCGAAAAAGTGACCCACACCGCGGGTGTTCCAACGGTGTGGCTGATGCTGCTCAATCATATGGCCGCCAACCATCTGAAACTGCCGCACCTGCGAATGGTGGTGTGCGGCGGCTCGGCGATGCCGCGCTCGATGATCAAGGCGTTTGTCGACATGGGGGTGACGGCGCGCCACGCTTGGGGCATGACCGAGATGAGCCCGATCGGCACGCTTGCCTCGTTGAAACCTCCGTTTTCCGAACTCACTGGCGAGGCCCGGCTCGACATTCTCCAGACCCAGGGCTATCCGCCGTTCGGCGTGCAGATGAAGATCACCGACGACGCCGGCAAGGAACTGCCGTGGGACGGCAAGACGTTCGGCCGGCTGAAGGTGAGCGGCCCCGCGGTATCGAAGGCCTATTTCCGCATCGATGCCAACATCCTCGATGAGGAAGGCTATTTCGACACCGGCGACGTCGCGACCATCGACAAGTACGGATACATGCGGATCACCGATCGCTCGAAGGACGTGATCAAATCCGGCGGCGAGTGGATTTCCTCGATCGACCTGGAAAATCTCGCGGTCGGACATCCGGCGATTGCGGAAGCAGCCGTGATCGGCATCCATCATCCTAAATGGGACGAGCGTCCGCTGCTGATCGTGCAGCTCAAGCAGGGCCAGAGCGCGTCGCGCGAGGACATTCTGAAATACATGGATGGCAAGATCGCCAAATGGTGGATGCCGGATGACGTCGCGTTCGTCCATGCGATTCCGCACACCGCGACAGGAAAGATCCTGAAGACCGCGCTGCGCGACCAGTTCAAGAGCTACAGCTTCCCGACCGCGGCGGCGTGATCGCGAAGCCTGCGAACAACACGATCATGATCCGGTCCAGTCCGACCGGATCACTATACGGACACCGATTTCGGTAATTCGCGAACAGCGATTTCATTAATTCCGGGAAAGAAATTCCGCTAAACCCAAGTTTGCACTTTGCGGGACTTAAAAACTGAGTCTTTTCGCGGTTTTGGGTTGTGAACAGCTCTCGATTTGTATCCATGTAAGGGGCTTTTGAAATCAACGCGCGTGTGGTTCAATTTGGAAATGTTCATTGAGACAGTTCCGAATCGCGATTCACCACCGGCGGTGGTCTTGCGGGAGAGCTATCGCGACGAGAACGGGCGGCCTAAGAAGCGGACACTGGCGAATTTGAGCAAGCTGCCGGACCATGTGGTCGCCGCGCTGAAGGCGATCCTCAGGGGCGGTACACTGATCGGGACAGGCCCGGATCACTTGCAGATCGAGCGTTCGCTACCGCATGGCCATGTTGCAGCAGCGCTCGGGATGATCCGCAAGATCGCCCTGGATCGATTGATCCTGAGCACGGCGAAGGATGCCGACGCGCGGCGCGGTTGCGATCTCGTGGTGGCAATGCTGGTCGACCGGTTGATCGCACCACGCTCCAAGCTTGGCTTTGTGCGGGCGGTCGACGAGGAGACGGCAACAACGAGTCTGGACGCGGTCTTGGACCTTGGCAGGGTGAAGGATCGCGAGGCCTACGAGGCACTGGATTGGCTGCTTGAGCGCCAGGTGCGGATCGAGAATGGTCTGGCGTGGCGCCATCTCGAGGACGGCGTCCTGGTTCTCTACGACGTGAGTTCATCCTACTTTGAAGGTCGCCATTGTCCGCTGGCGCACTATGGCCACAGCCGCGATCATCGGAGCGATCGCCTGCAGATCGTTTACGGCCTGCTGTGCACGCAGGACGGCTTACCGATCGCTATCGAAGTGTTTGAGGGGAATACGGCCGATCCAATCACGCTGAAATCGAAGATTGAGAAGCTGAAATCCCGCTTCGGCATCAAGCGAGTTTTGCTGGTCGGCGACCGCGGCATGATCACCACGGCCAGGATCGGCGAGGATCTCAAATCGTCAGGCTTGGATTGGATTACGTGCCAGCGTGCATCGCAGATTCAAGCGCTGGCCAAAGACCATGGGCCGCTGCAGCTCTCGCTCTTTGATGAGCGGGATCTGGCCGAGATCAGCTCTCCTGACTTTCCGGGCGAGCGACTGATCGTGTGTCGCAATCGCGAACTTGCCGATGAGCGCGCCCGAAAGCGCGAGGCGCTTCTAGGTCAGAGATTTTGAAGTTCGAATCATATCAAGCGGCCTTGTCGAGTTTGTAGGTCCAAGAGTGAACGACGGGATCGCGATTGAAGAAGTCGATGGCGGCCATGATGCGATCCCTGAGCTCGGCGTCATCGCCGACAACATCGTCAACATCGGTCGCTCAATGGAAAAAAATCCGTCCAGTAGGCGCCTCAATCTAAGCCAACTCGGGCCCGCCGCTCACCCCGGCGGGCTTTATTTTGCGGCAACCAACTGACCTCAATCCGGAAACGTCAATTTTGCGCCGGAAAGTAGCTAGCCCGGATATCTCACACACTAATTTTGTAAGGCGTTGATTTGGCGCCGGGAAGCAGTTTGGCGCAGGTCGTTTCTGGTTCGGCGGGCGCTTGGGCGCTCGGCATTGGAGCTCGCTTCCACACCGCTCGACGACGTTGCGCGGCGAACACGATGGCGCTGGCAACGGACTGACCGTTGCTGACAGCCCCGGCAAGAATGATCGTCTTGTCGCCGGCGGTCTGCCTCAGTTCCGTGATGAATGCGAACGGGTTGTACGTGCCGGCGGGGCCACCCGCACCGGCACAGACGGCAATGATCCCGTCCGCGTTGGCGTCGAGCGCCTTCTTGGCATGCTTCATCGTGGTCGCGTCGTGGAACACCAGCCCGCCATAGGCATGTATGGCGTCGGTCAGCTCTCGCGTAATTCCGAGGGTCGTGATGACGATGGGAACCTCATGACGGATGGCTGCGGCGAAGTCTGCCGCGTGCCGAGGATTGGTGGAGTGAACGACGAATTGCGCACCAAAGGGCGCGCAATGTTGCCCGGCGAGCCGGCCGCGTATGTCGGCCAGCCACGCTTCGAAACCGTCCGTCGTGCGCTGGTTGAGCACCGGAAAGGTGCCGATCACGCCAGCTTGACAGGTCTCGACGACCAGATCCGGTCCCGAGACGAGAAACATCGGCGCTGCCATCACCGGAATTTTGAGATGCCATCGCAGTCGATCAGGTAGCATATCGGATGCCGATTGCCAGAGGAAACGTGGTCAGCGCGACTGCATGCGCGCGCCTGCATCCAGATCGAGCGTGGTCGCGTTCAGGTACGAGTTCTCGACGATATGTTGCACCAGCCGGGCAAATTCCCGCGGTTGCCCCATCCGGTTCGGATACAGGATCATGCGATCGACGATCGACTGAGAGACATTGTCCGGCATGCCTGCGACCATTGCAGTATCGAACAGCCCCGGCGCGATCGAGACGACGCGGATACCGTGCGGCGCCAAGTCGCGGGCAACTGGAAGCGTCAGGCCGATTACGCCCGCCTTGCTGGCGCTGTAGGCCGCTTGACCGACCTGCCCTTGGGATGCGGCGCCCGAAGCCGTGTTGACGATGACGCCGCGCTCGCCGCCGTCCGCATCAGGAGCGTTCCTGGTCATGGCGAGCGCAGCAAACCTGATGATATTGAAGGTGCCGGTCAGGTTGATCGCGATCACCTTGTTCCATGTCGCGATCGGGAACGGCTCGCCTTTTGATACGGTCTTGGCGGCATCGGCAACCCCGGCGCAATTCACGGCTACATGAACACCGCCTAACGCGGCGACGACCGCCGCTATCCCGTCTTTTACGCTGATCTCGTCAGCGACATCGACGACGCGCGTGAGGCAGGCATCGCCGAGGTCCGATTTGAGTGCCTGCAGCTTTTTCTCGTCGCGATCGAACCCGGCGATCCGCGCGCCGGCCGCGGCGAGCTGCTTGCAGGTCGCGAGCCCCAGTCCAGAGGCCGCGCCGGTCACTACGGCAACCTTGCCATGAAGCTCCATGAAATATCCTCGTTGTCTTCTATTTGCTCAGGATGGTCACGCACGCCACCGCTTCTTCGATACCGTGCAGTCCGCCGCCATTTTCGGCGATCGCGATCCGCGCGCCGGCGACCTGGCGGGCTCCGGCCTCGTTGCGCAGCTGCGCGACCAGTTCGTGGACCTGCGCGAGGCCGGTGGCGCCCACCGGATGCCCCTTCGATTCCAGTCCTCCCGACGGATTGACAGGTACGCGGCCTCCGATGGTGGTTTCGCCGCGTTCGCTGATGGCGCCGCCGTCGCCGAAGGCGCACAGGCCGAGATTTTCGATCTGGATGATCTCGCCCATGGCGGTGGCATCATGCACTTCGGCAACCGAGATATCGCCCGGACCGACGCCCGCCTTTTCGTAAGCGCGCCTGGCGGCGCGCGCGGTGCAATGGTTTTCGACGTCCGACGGGTCACGGTCGCTGCCGGTCTGGACCACGGATGCCAGCACCCGGATCGCGCGCGACCGATCGATGCCGTAGCGCTTGAGGCCCGCTGCAGTTGCCACCACAACCGCCGCTGCGCCGTCCGACACCGGCGAGCACATCGGCAGCGTCAAAGGATACGTGATCGGCGGCGCGCCCAGCACCTCGTCAATGGAATAGGGCGTGCGAAACTGCGACAGCGGATTTTCAACGGAGTGCTGGTGGTTCTTGGCTGCGACCGCGGCGATCTGGCGCTGCGTCGTTCCGAACCGCGCCATGTGATAGCGGGAGAACGCCGCATAGACGTCCATGAATACGCTGTAGGGCTTGTCCGACGTAGTGCCAGGCGGCGGATCGATGCCTTCGCCGAGCTGCATCAGCCGCTCGCCGATTTCGTCCTTGCGGCTGATGTCCCAGGCGCTGTCGAATGATCCGAACATCAGCTCGCGATCCTTCGAGAACATCTTCTCAGCGCCAACCGCAAGCGCGACGTCTCCGTCGCCTGCTTTCAGGAAGTTGACGGCCAGGTTCAGCGCCGAGCTGCCGCTCGCGCACGCGTTCTCGATGTTGACGACCGGGATCTGCCCGATCCCCATCGACCGCAGCGCGATCTGACCGCGCACCATGTGCTGCTTTTCCATGTGCCCCTGCGACGCGTTGGCGAAGTAGGCGGCTTCCAATGCCGTGGTCTCGAGGCCGGCATCCGCGAGCGCTGCGTTGACCGCCTCCTTCGTCATCGTCTTGATGTCTTTGTCCAGCATGCGGCCGAACGGCGTCATGCCCACTCCCACGACGTAAACGTCTTCCATGCTGGCGGCTCCCGTTCTCAGGTTCTGTTTGGTGCCCGGTGCGACAGTTCTAATAGCACTTCATCGGTGTGTTCGCCGAGGGCGGGCACGCCCCGGGTCGGTCCCGGATGGTGGCCGTCGATAATCAGGGGCTGTGCCACGTAGCGGCGACGTCTGCCATCGCTGTCGGCCGCGTCGTTGAACAGCCCGCGTTCTTTGAAGTGCGGATCGGCCGCCACCTCGTCAATGGAATTGACGGGACCCCAGGGAATCCCTGCGGCGTCGAGCCTTTCGGCCCACTGCGCCCGTGGTGCTGCGGCGATAGCCTTGCCGATGCGCGCGACCAGCTCGATTTCCCGTTGGGTCCGTTGCGCCCGCTTCAGATCGGCAACGTCCTCCATGCGGATCAGCGTGCAAAGCGGCCGCCAGAACCAGTCCTCATGCGCGATCGACAGCGACAGCAGCTTGCCGTCCTGGCACTCGAACAGACCATAAGCGGGCTCTGCCGCGATGTCGGCGAGCGGCTCGCCGTTCATCGCCGGGCCAACCATGACCGACATCCACGATACCAGCCCGTCGGTCATCGACACGTCGATATACGCCCCCTTTCCCGTGCGCGCGCGCGCCAGCAGCGCCGCAAGCACGCCGAGCGCCGCAAACATCCCCGATGAAAGGTCGCCAACCGCGATATCGCTCGGAAGCTGCGTCGAACGCGTTGCGGCCTGGGCGTGCAGGAATCCGGCGAGGGCCTGGTAGGAGAGATCATGGGCGGGTCGGTCGCGGTAGGGGCCGGTCTGTCCGAAGCCAGAGATCGACGCATAGACCAAACGGGGATTGATCGAGGCCATCGCCTCATAACCCAGCCCCAGCCGCTGCATGGTGCCGGGCCGAAACCCTTCCAGCAGGACGTCGGCAGAAGCGACGAGATCCCGGAACCGCTGCTTGTCGCCGTCCGCCTTGAGATCGAGCGCCACCGAGCGCTTATTGCGATTGAGCGCGGCATGGAACGCCGGAAACTGCCGCGCGGGATCTCCGATGCCCGGACGCTCGACGAGGATGACGTCGGCCCCAAGATCGGCCATCAGAAGCGTCGCGTAGGGCCCGGGATATTGCTCAGCCAGGCTGACAATACGAATACCCTCGAGCTGCAACATGACGATGTCTCTTCCCCGGATGTGCAGAGCCTAAGCTTGCAGATTTTATTCGTTGGTCTATAATTTTACTGACTAAATTATTAATTGACCCAAAAGTCAAATACTTGTTGTCGAGGTGAGAACAGTGACGACGTCTAAAAAGATCAAGCCGGAGCAAAGCGTTCTGGTCGAAGTTCGTGCCGATGCGGTATGGATCACGCTCAATCGGCCGACGGCGCTCAACGCAATTACGCCCGACATGGTGGCGGGAATTACCACCGCTCTAACGCATGCCGACGATCCGGCGATCAAGGCCGTGGTGCTGATGGGCACCGGGCGTGCCTTTTGCGCCGGAGCCGATTTGAAATACGTCAATAGCGCGACGCAGGGCGATGCACCCGCCGCGACGCGGTTCCTCGACGCCGTCCTCGACATGATGGCACGACTGGAGACCTGTCCGCGGCCGGTCATCGCCGCAGTCAATGGGTTGGCCCTGGCGGGCGGCCTGGAATTGGTGCTGTGCTGCGATCTGGTTATCGCAGCGCGGTCAGCGAAGCTTGGTGACGCGCATGCCAATTTCGGTCTGCTGCCGGGCGGCGGCAGTTCGGTGCGACTGCCTCGAAAAATCGGTCCGACCCGTGCGAAATATCTGCTGTTTACTGGCGATTTCGTGCCGGCCGACGATCTGGTTGCCTGCGGTCTCGTCAACGAGGTCGTCGATGACGCCGAACTGACGGCGGCCGTCGAGCGCCTGGTCGCCAAGCTCGGGTCAAAGAGCTCGCTGGTGCTCCGCCGCATGAAGGCGCTGGTCGCCGACGGTCTCGAACAACCAAAGGAGGTTGCGCTCCGGCTCGAATTGCTCGCAAGCGAAGTCCACGTCCACAGCCACGACATGAAAGAGGGGCTTGCCGCATTCGAGGAAAAGCGCAATCCGTCGTTCATCGGCCGCTGAAACGCTCTCTGCCTCAATTACCCGAGCCATCGCTTGCGGCGCCGATAGTGCTTGATGTTCCGATAGCTCTTGCGTTCGCCTTCGAGGTTGAGGCCGAGATAGAATTCGCGGATGTCCTCGTTGGCGCGAAGGTCGGCCGCGTTACCTTCCAGCACGATGCGTCCGTCTTCCATGACGTAGCCGAAATCGGCGAGGTCCAGCGCGACGCGGGTGTTCTGTTCGACGATGAGCAGCGTCAGGCCGTCGTCCTTCAACGAGCGCAGAACGCCGAACACCTCATCGACCATCATCGGCGCCAGCCCCAGCGACGGCTCGTCGATCATGATGAGCTTCGGATTTGCCATCAGCGCGCGGCCGATCACCACCATCTGCTGTTCGCCGCCGGACAAATACCCGGTCGTGCGCGACTTCAGCAAGGCAAGGCGCCTGATCCGGTCGTAGACACCATCGAGCCGCCGCCGCATCGCCGGCGCTGAAGGCTCCATATGACCGCCGGCAATCAGGTTCTGCTCCACGGTCAGGTGACTGAGGACGCGGCGGCCCTCCATGACGTGGACGATCCCGTTGCGGACGATTTTTGCCGGATCACCGCCGTCGATCCGCGAGCCCTCGAACGAAATCGTCCCCGACGTCACCTTGCCGTCCTCGGTCATGAGGAGGTTCGAGATCGATTTGAGCGTGGTCGACTTGCCGGCTCCGTTGCCGCCCAGGAGCGTGACGCATGACCCCTTTGGCACGGCAAGCGTAAGGCCCTTCACCGCAAGGATGACGTCGCTGTAGAGAACTTCGACATTGCTGAGCTCAAGCATAGGCAACTCCGCGGCCGGAGCGCTGTCGCGCTCCGGCTGATCCAGCAGGGCTACCACTTCGTAATTGCAGGAACCGGCACATTTTCAGCGGCGATAACATACTTGCCATCCTTGATTGTCGCGACGTTGACGGTCAGGCCCGTAACCGGGAATGGCGCATCATTCGTGTAGGTCAGATTCGGCAGGATGCCGAAGGTCTGATCGCTCGGGAGTTGTGTCGCCATCAGCGCCGTGCGAACCGCCTCACCAGTGACTTTGTCGGCGCCGACCTTGCGTGCAGCAGCTTCGATCGCCCGCAGCGCGACCAGCGTCTGATTAAAGCCCATGACGCTCGCGACGGACCATGTCACCTGCGCCTTGTATTTTGCGACAACCATTTGCTGGAAATCATGGGCCTTGGTCTTTTCGTCGGTTGGCACGGCCATGCCGTAGACCTCATAATCGCCTTCCAGATCCTTCATCCCACCGATGGCCTTACCCGAGGCAATCAAGCCATTGTGCGAACTCATCATGATTGCAATGTCAGTCTTGCCGAGCGCCTGCAGCGCACGCTTGGTCGCTACGACCGCGGCCGTGTTGGTCTGGATATCGATCACTTGCGCGCCCTTGCGGATCACGCGGCCAATCTGCGTCGTCAGATCGGTCGGCTGCACTTCGGTATAAATCGTCTCGACGATCTCGGCCTTGTCCGGGTTGTCTTTGGCGAACTTTTCCGCACCCTTGGCAATATCGACATAAGCTGGCGAGGCTTCCGAGGAAATGATGGCAACCTTCAGCGGTCCCTTGATGCCGCGCGTACTGCGGAACCATTCGAAGAACGCCGCCGCCTCATGGCCGTAAGTTGGACGCGGGTTGAAAATCCAGGGATCCGGCTTCCAGGCGAATCCGTAAGCTGCGGTCGACATGAACATCGGCACCTTGTCCGCTGGAAGCCGGCCCTGGAGCGCGGCGACGTCAGGTCCACCGACGCCGAGAACGGCCACCGGATTGAGCTCGGCCTTGATGCCGGGCCAAAGGCTCGCCGTCTGCGCCGCGTCGTAACGGCCGTCATAGTCCTTGATCCCGACCTTGATGCCCATTCCCTTGCCGATTTCGTCGTTCCACCAATCGACGGCGGCACGGCGCGCGCCGACAAGATCCTTCATGATATCGGCGTAGGGACCGGTAAAGTCGGCAATCGAGGCAATGTTGTAGGTCGTCTGCGCCGAAGCGGGGAGCGCCAGTGCGACGACCGCCGCTGCGGCGGCGCCTGCGATCCATTTAGAAAGTCTGCTCTTCATCTCTACGTCCTCCCGTTACTATTTTGTTTTATGGACACCGCCCTGCGGTGGCTTCGTTACGTTCAGTATGGAAACGGCCACATCCGATACGACCGCTTCAGGATATTCCAGCGATGCATCAGGCCGCGCGGCTCGAAGATCAGAAATGCTGCGATGACGCTGCCGAGAAACACGTTCATCAGGGCAAATACGACATCGCCGCCGATCGATGGGAATTGCGAGACGACGGATGGCCCGAGCGACACGAAGCCCTCCTGAATGCATTTGATGACGACGACGCCGACGAGAGCGCCGGTGATCGACCCCATGCCGCCGACGATCACCATCGCAATGAACCAGATCGAGTTGAACAGCGTGAACTGATCGACCGCGACAAAGCGAACGAAATAAGCCCACAACCCGCCGCCGACGCCGGCATAGAAGGCGCCGACCAAGAACGCGGTCGCCTTGGTGGCCACGACATCAATGCCCATAATGCCGGCTGCGACGTCGTCGTCGCGCACCGCCACGAAAGCGCGTCCGTACCGGCCCCGCACGATGCCGTAAGCGCCGTAGGTCATAAGCGCCGCGACGGCGAGACAGAGATAATAGATCGAGATATCCGTCGCGAACGCAAATCCGAACAGGCTGGCAGGGTCGAGCGTCAGGCCGTTCGAACCGCCAAACCAGGGCAGGTTCAGAACGAAGAAATGAAACAGCGCTTGGGCGGCGATCGTCGTCAGCGCCAGGTAGAACCCCTTGATGCGCACCGCCGACAATCCGAAGATGAAGCCGAACAAAGCGGCGGAACATCCGCCCAGCGGAATCGTCAGCCAGAACGGCAGCCCCAGTTTCGTGGCCAGAAAACCGGTCGTGTAGGCACCGACGCCCATAAAGGCGGCCTGTCCCAGATTGATCTGGCCGGCATAACCGGTGGTGATCTGAAGGCCGAGGACGATCACCGACGAGATCAGTATCAG